>CEVR01172440.1_pt1 | contig 21614 bp, 41 predicted proteins | sample 356541 | NCBI WGS metagenome assembly CEVR01 (sample SAMEA2623734, study PRJEB7988) | marine metagenome | isolation source: saline water (ENVO:00002010), including
TTTGTTTCATAGAAAAAAATAAGAAAACCCCTCTCTTTGAGGGGGTAAGTTTATTGTTAAAATATCCCATATTAAATTATCTAAAATTATCTCATTATAAGTGTTGACATGTTATGGGAATGTATGCTAGTTTATAGAAAAACAAGGAGAGAGTATTATGAAAAATAACAGATTAAAAGTGGTAGTAAATGACGGGCTTGGTAACATTACTGAAAAGAATTTTACTAACATCCATGACGCAAATAAATATCACAATGCCATGCATAAAAAATTATTTCTAACTAACAATCGTGCTAATCCAAGTGATTTTATTTTAGCTGAATTAAAAATAATGAGATTACACCATGAAATTTAAATTAGAAAATAACGCAAAGGTCATTAAAAAACTTGGTAAAAGATTTAGTGGCTCATGGTCAAAAGTTAATACTAGAAAATTAAAAAGAAAAGCAAACAAGGGGGTAAGATAATGAAAATTTTAGTAGCTTGTGAAACTAGCGGAACAGTTAGAAACGCATTTTTAGATAAAGGTCATGATACTTGGTCATGTGATGTTTTGCCATCAGATGATCAAACTAACAGACATATTCAAGATGATGTTCGTAATATTTTGGCTATGGAAAAATGGGATATGTTAATGGTGGCACACCCGCCATGCACAAGATTATGTAATTCAGGTGTTAGATGGTTACACAAAGCACCACCAAACAAAACACTTGAACAAATTTGGGCTGAGTTAGATGAGGGTGCAAAATTGTTTTCTGATTTATGGAATGCAGATATTCCTAAAATTTGTATTGAAAATCCTGTTATGCATAAATATGCAAAAGAGAGAATTGAGAATTTTGAGAAACAAGCACAATCATTTCAGCCATATGAATTTGGTCATGATGAAAATTCTTGGGACAATCAGAAGAAAAGAATTTGTTTGTGGTTAAAAAACTTACCACTACTTGAAAAAACAGGAACATTAGACGGCTCTACTGCTCGTTCTGATGTTCATAATGCACCGCCAAGTGAGGATAGATGGAAATTTAGGAGTAAATTTTTTCCAGGTATTGCTCAAGCTATGGCAGATCAATGGACTTAGGAGGAAAAATGACTGAGAAAAAACATTTTATTACTATTGTTTGGGGAACAGAGAGAGAAGAAACTAAAACCTACAGATTTGATACTTTTGCGGAGGCAGATGCCTTTTATCATGGAGTAGAGCAATCTAATGGTTGGTGGGAATATGACATTATAGCATCGGGAGAAGAAACATGAAAAGTAAAAGAGTTATAAGAAAATATTGGAATGAAAAAGCAGAGGATTTTTTTATTGGTAAAAAAATTGTTGAGGCTAGATATTTAACTGAAGAAGAAATGATTAGTTGTTTTGGAGATGAGGATATTGGTTGTGATAAAGTTCCTGTAGGTATCATTTTTGATGATGGTAGTTTTGCATTTCCTATGATGGATGATGAGGGAAATGATGGAGGTGCTTTAGCAATAAGCGGTCAAACAGGTGTATTACCTGTTTTAAGTAGAGAAATTTTAAATAGAGGAGATTAGTTATGATGAAAGAGCAAACAATAAGAGATGAATTAGCATCTATAATTAAGGATTTAAGGGCTAGGGGCCGAAGAGAGCCACACCCTGATGCGATGGATGATAATGATATTATTTTTAATACAGCATATGCATGTGCATTAGCTGAAACATTACATAAAAAAGATTTAGATTTAAAACTTTATGCAAAATTTTTGGAGGGTTGGCACTAATGAGAAATGAAATAGATGAACATAAAAATCAAATGGGTTGGTATGATAAAAAAGATGTCAAGTGGTTTGATTATGATGATGAAATTGCTATTAGGGTTGAGAAGTCCGACTACACCGACAATAAGTTATTAATAACTGTTCATTTGGATGGTGGAGAGTCAGAAGTAATAGAAAAATTATTAGTTGATTTTAAAGAATTAATAGGATGGGAATAATGAAACATTTTTTAGAATATATGCATCCCGATCTAAAACTTAGAATGGCTTTATATAATTATTATTTAAAGAGATTTAAGAACATAAAAAATAAGGAAGAAGTTGCCCGATATTGTTCAAAATATGATATAGATAAAATTATGGCTGCGAGAGAGAGGGCTAATGGCAATTAAAAATTATTACCCGATAAGTATGAATTACTTACAGGAGAGATATCAATTTTGGTTAGAACATTTTTCTCATTCAGAAGATAAAGAAAAATTAGCCTTTGAAGAGGCAAAGAAAGATGTTGAATTTAGAAAAGAAACAACAGACCCGAATAAATCAAGAAATTTTATATAAGGAGATAATAATGACAATACAAGAATTAATTGATGAATTGGAATATTCAATAAAAGAATTGGACTTTAACCCTAATGCAACAATTTTAATAGATATTATAGAAAATGTTGACGGATTAACAGAGCAAACTTCAGAGGTATTAGTTGATAATGATAGTGTTTGCAAAGATTTACTTTCTATTAATGCTTACATAAAAGAGGAGATGAATAATGGGTAAAAGATTATTACCAGGTAAAACAATTAAAGATAAAGGTAAAACTAAATCACACAGGAGACCTGAAATGGATTATGGAAAGTTAAGAGGAACGAAATGGGAAAAATATGTAATTGACATTGAGGCCCGATCTTTAATTAAAAAAGAAAATATGAAAGCAAAAAAAGAGAGAAGGAAAATTAAACATGGAAAATAAAAAATTTTTTAAATGGCATGAAAAAATATTGATGTATTTTGTTGCTTTAGTCGTTATCGCTTTTTTAATAATTATAGGTAATGTTAGGGAACAAAACGAAATTGATGAAAAAATACAAGAATGTTATCAATTTTTAGAAGAGCATGACGGCCAGGTTAATTAGTTATTAATTTACCCGATTTATCTATTTCAATACCCGATTGATGTTTTGCTTTATCCTGTAACTTTTTAAGTTCTTTTAAAACTTCATCTTTTGATAATGCGTCAACCCGACCATGCAATACAGCTTTCTTTTCAATAAGAAGTCCGACTGCTTTCATTCTTAATTCTTCGGCTTTAATTGCCGGTCCCCAACTTCCATCTAATACAGCTGCATCCCGAATTGATTTTAAATCCCGAAGTGAACGATCTAATGTGACATTGTTTCTATGTTGAGCCTCATGCCTTAACTCTTCAATAGCTATCATGATGTTTTTTGATTTCATATTTCTATGAGCCTGGACTGCGGGGTTACTGTAACCTGCTTTTCTTGCAGCCTCAGTTTGAGACATATCATGATAAACGACATTCTCTACAAATTTTTGTTGTTGTTGTGTTAAATTAACTGACAGCCCGAGTTGGTTTTGTTCTACTTCTTCCACCTCAGTTATTTCTATCTTTTCTTCTTCCATGTTGATCACCTAGCGTTAATGTTTGTAAGGGGGTGGGGCGTTAGCCCACCCCTACATATATATATTATATAGGCAAGCTGGACAAGCTGAACATTTCTTTATTTTTCAATGACTTAATCTGCTTGCTCACCTTATAATACCCTGATTGAGCTAGTGGACAAGCACTTTTTTTTATATAACAAAAACAATAACTTACAAGGAAGAGTGCTAGCTCACTGCTCAACTAGCCCAATGAGCAAGTGGTCAAGTGGTCAAGCACTTCATTAAATATATTTTTTTCTTTACTTAGATATTGTCCCATGCTATGACATTCTTCATGGTAAAGGAAGATAAAGAATATAGTGTAAAAGTTTTAATCAATATTGAGTTAGTAACTTCATTTTATGCAAAAGATAATGAAGAGCTAAAAGATAAAGCGTTTGATTTTTTACACGATATGGACCCTATGAAAGCTCACTACATTTTACAATGTGGGAGAAGAACAGTTTTAAAAAGCGAGGATGGATTACAATATGAAAGATTATCACTTAATAAAAAAGATTAAAATATCACAGGCACACTTTAAACGAAAAGGTTTAAAAGTTTCACTACCAACATATAGTTTTCAAAGGAAAGAAAATGAGCAAAAGTCAAGTTGAGGCATTTATATATCATGCTGAATTAGAAAGAGTGGTCGATGGCGATACTATAGATATTACTATTGATCTTGGTTTTAATGTTAAGCTGCACAAACAGAGATGTCGTTTAGCTGGTATTGATACACCGGAATCAAGAACTAGAGACCTGGCTGAAAAAGCGTTAGGCAAGAAAGCGTCCGCACGATTAAAAGCGTTATGCGGGAAGAAATTAAAGATTAAATCATTAGGAAAAGGGAAATACGGCAGAATATTGGCTATACCATATACAGAAGATGGCCAGGATATTTGTCAAATCCTTATTAAAGAAGGTCATGCTGTTGAATATGACGGTGGGACTAAAACAAAAGTATGGGGAGATTATTAAATGAAATTTATATATTACATAAGAAATTTATTATGCTTTAGATTTATGTGGAGTAAATAATGACGATAAAAGTTCTAGACATCAACCCAGACCCTAACGATAAAGTCTTTGGAGTTTTGGTAACTTTTAAAAAGGACGACGGCTCGACTTATAGAAAGTTGTTTGCTCCGTTTTTTGACGACGGCACCTCTGATGATTTTGTCAAAGAGGAGGTCGAGTGGCATCCAAAATACGGAAGAGAAATTATTGAACACGAAATATTATTAATTCATCCAACATTTGTGAAAAAGGGACAAATATGATTATAATGCAGAAAATGTCAGATGAAATTAAATTCCTGCCACTTGCAACAACCGAAGAAGAAGCTATGGCTTCTCTTGCTACTGCAATAAGGCTTTATTCTAAAGAACTTGAAATGGAGTTATGCCAAGGCGTATTCAATAAAGACAAGGCAGAAAGTTTAATGAACCTTTATAAGGTTGTCCAAAACGAATATAATTTTTTAGCACTAAAGAGAGACACGCTACACTAGCGTAGAGGAGAGACATGTTAGATATAAAGATAACCATTAATGGTGTTACGCCATTGATATGTAATAAATTTACAGATAAAGCAGCCCTTGCTGCAACCACCGGAGTTAGCTCTAACAATAGAGGAGAGCCTTTAACACCACATGAACAAGCTGAAGAGAAGTTATACATGGAAAAAAAGAAAGCATGTATTCCTCAGCCAAACATATTAGCAAGTATTATAGAAGGCGGACGGTTCCATAAAATTAAAAACAGATCGGTAACGACAATGCAAAAATCCATGATTCCATCTTGTTTTGATATTAAAGGTATTATGTTACCTATTAAAACAAAAGGATGGGAAGTTGATGAGAGGCCCGTAAGGATACCGGCAACAGGAGGTCGTATCTTGGCATATAGACCTAAATTTAACGATTGGCAGTTGGAATTTGACGCAACACTTGATACAGATATTATTTCCGTGAATTTAATGCGGGAGATTATAGACGACGCAGGGAAAAGAATTGGCTTGGGCGATTACAGACCAGATAGGAAAGGACCATTTGGAAAGTATAAGGTAAATAAATGGCAGGTAAAAAGAAAGCGTTCGTAGAGCCAAAAATTATTGAATTAAGAAAAAGAGCATATGATGACATATATAATATTTGGGTTAAGTTAAGATTAGAAGATTGGCCTTATTGGTCCTGGTACTCAGGTCGATGGGTCTGCATAGGTACAGCGAAAACAAAATCGCTGGCAAGGAAAAAAGCGAAGGAATTTAAATGGGAACAATTAAAGATATAACTGTGCTAGGCGGTGCCCTGCAAATTACGGCAATCCACTGCCCGCCATGGCCACGCATAGCGTTGCACAGCACAGCACGGCAAGGCGAGGTATAAGGTGGGAGTTTACGCAATGACAGAGGAGGTTAAAGTGGACGATGATGATACAATTGTTGAGGTCAACGATCTTTATATAATGATTAGCAAAAGCGATGGCACTAACATGAGACATTATTGGAAAAACGATAAGGATGTATTGTTTGTTCTTAACAGGCTCATTGATATCTACCAGAGGAAAAGATAATGTTTGCGATAAAAGTTATAATTAATATGTTAATTTTTTATTTTTTTATTGTTTTTCTCGTGGGTTGCACTGCTCCTAATGATCCAGGCTGCGTTCCAATTCACATTGGCACAGGCTATGACGAGGATGGAATGACAGAAGCCATATATGTTAATGAAATTGGTTGTCCTCCCGTCTCTGATAATATATACTAACCGCTTGCAACAAAGGAGTAACGATGACAAGGATACATTGGGATAATCAACGCATTGAAAAATTAAAAAAATTATGGGCAGAAGGCAAAACAGCTAAAGAAATAGCTATAATTTTTGGTGATATATCAAGAAATTCTGTTATTGGTAAGGTTCATAGATTAGGTTTAACCTCCCACAGACCGCCACATTTAACAAAAATTACCCTACCTACATATAACTTTATGAAAAAAGATGCAATATCTAGTTGACGGATAGTTGCGAACATACTAGATATGGGGTGCTCCCACGATTATGTATCCCAATATAATTGTGGTTCCTTCGTTGCGAGGGCCGGACATCCTTTCCTTCTTTAACAACATAGCCGGCCCTCATTTTTTTTACATTACATCTTGATTTATTATATGGGAACATATATATAGATATATAAATTAACTAACGAAGGATTTTAATTATGATAAATGAAAATGATTACGAAGAATGTTGGATGACAGAAAACGATCATCTAGCTGAATTAGCTGAAGAAGAAGAAAGAAGGCAAATTGCTATAGAGTCTAGAACTTGTATGCATTGTGGAGCTGGTTTACCTGAAGACAATGAAGGTCAATGCGGTCCATTTAAATGTTGGGGTTTAAAGCACGCTGCAAATAATGCTTGATTATCTTATTCAATAGTTTATATAATATTCCATAACTTAATAGAGAGGTAAAATTATGCCAGATAAAGAATCATATAAAAGCGTAGCCCTTAGAGTAGATTTATATTCTAAGTTAAAAAAGGTTGCTGAAAAAGAGAATAGACCAATAGGTCGTGAGCTCGGTGGTATTATTGAGAAAAGACATAGCGAAGTCTTTCCCAATGCCTAAAGGGCCTACAGACCTTACAAAACTTGCAATAGAAACAAGGAACCTGATAGACAGTCAGCAAGAAGATTTTTCTATTGGTCAAGTTGCTATCATGAACATAATGATATGTATCAGTCGCTTCATTGAGGAGAGAGGTGAGGCGGCTGGCATTGCATTGTTACAAGTATGCACGGCAGCTATTGCTAATGGTCAGCAAGAAGTTGATGTTACGGGTGTACCTGGTTTTATGCCAGAAGGCAGTCAAGAGAATGATGTTGTTTTTGAAATGGAAGATGATCTATTAAGAGAAGACAATGTTGTTTACATGGATTTTAATCAAGACGACGAAAATTAATCCTCCACTAAATAATTTATTTCAGAATTAATACCACGACGGCGACCGAAAAACACTAGGTTTTGATTTTCGTCAGTTATGTAATTTGAAAAGATAATCAATATGTTTATTAAGAGCGTGACAAATAAGAGCCTTCGCTCAGGTAATTTTTGGTTTCGCATGATTGATTGTGAGAATCATCAAAGTCAACGAGCACTCCTTGGTGTTTTAAGGACTTACTAGTCGGGTAAGTTATTCCCTTACTCTCGAAAACTTTGGCAAGTTTTTTAATAGTCGAATACTTGACATCGGCTCCATTCTCAGCCCTTGATATAGTCGCAGGCGATACTCCGGAAAGAGCACATAACTCTCTTGTGGATAACCTTAAAATATTTCGTGAAAATTTTAGTTGACTTGCGGTTATCATGTGTAGTATAAACTCCCATAGTTGTTTCACAAACGGAACAATATATAGCGTAAATAAAGTAAAAAGTAAATTAGATAAATAAATTAATTAGCGAGGTAGAGAAATGAAAAATATAGCGAAAGGGGTTGTGAGTGATTGGGATTCAAAAAACATTGATGACATTGCAAGCGATCCAAAACTTTTAAAAGATTTACATGAGCAAAGTAAATATTTTAAAGGCGTATCTGAATTTTTCCGTAACTTAGAGAAGAAAACATGCGACCGTAAATACGGGCAGCGTGTTGAATCTCGGCTTAAAGGAGATAATAAGGATACAGGCACAGTGGTTTTTGACGAAGAAGGTTTTAGTGTCAAAGCTACTGTGAGAAAGGCAGTAACTTGGGAACCGAATACATTGTGGGAAGCACTGGACCAAATATCGAAAGAGTTTGGATCAGAAGTCGCAAAAAATATTTCTGATGTTACTGTTAAAATCCCAGAGAATAAGTATAAGGATGCAGAAACTAAAGTCCGTCTTATTCTTGACGATGCACGGACAGTTGAGGCTAAAGGTCCTGATTACTATATTAGTATTGAGGAGAAACCTCATGACTAAGAAAGATATTGAAAATATTCTTTCTGCGTTAGGGGAGGCTTTTATTGCGGGTGGTTGTTCTTTTGTTGGTCAAAATAAAATGCAAAAAACTATTGAGGTTGTGCATGTCTTCGACAAAGACAAATTTACACCTGGTATACACCTCCCTTCTGTTCGTATCATCATCGAACCAATTAAAGAAGATGATGAAAAAAATTTAATAAACATAAATCAAAATTTAATTAATTAGAGAGGTAAAACTATGAAAATAATTAAAGCATCAGAACGACAAAGAGAAGATAAAGGGGCTAAGGTTGTCATCGCCGGTAAAGCGGGTGTTGGTAAAACTAGTCTTCTTTATACATTGCCAGACGAGGGGACATTATTTATGGACTTTGAAGCTGGCGATTTAGCCCTTGAAAAGAACGGTGGGTGGAAAGGTGATACTATCCGTCCTAAGACTTGGCAAGAGGCTAGGGACTTTGCATGTTATTACGGAGGTCCTAACCCAAGTCTTGCAGATGATCAGCCATATTCTCAGGCACATTTCGATCATCTTGTTAAGCAACATGGCGATCCAGCAGAGGCAATAAGTAAATATTCAACATTGTTTATTGATTCAATTACTGTTGCGGGCCGTCTATGTTTCCGTTGGTGTAAACAACAAGACGAAGTTTATACTGACAAGACCAGAAAGATTAATAACTTTGCAGTTTATGGTCTACATGGTCGTGAAATGATGGATTGGCTGACACATTTACAGCATATCCGTAACAAGAATATTATTTTCGTCGGCATACTTGATGAATATCAAGACGAATTTAATCAGACCGTTTATTCTTTACAGATTGAAGGGTCAAAAACAGGCAGGGAATTACCAGGCATTGTTGATGAAGTTATTACTATGCACATAAATAAAGATGAGCAGGGTAAAACATGGCGTGAATTTATATGTCATACTGACAATGAATATAATTATCCAGCTAAAGATAGAAGTGGTCTTCTTAATGCGATTGAAGAGCCTCATCTTGGTAAGTTATTAACAAAGTTAATGCCAACTAAGAGCGGTACTGTAACGCAAAAATTTGATCACACAATTCCAACACAAGAAACTAAAAAGAAAGAGGTAGCATAATGACACTAGATTTTAACACAGCCGAAGAACAGTATGATGGACCATCAACTGATTTTTCACCAATACCAGACGGCACAATTGTTGATACAGTATTAACAATTAAACCAGGCGGAGCAGGTCCTGACGGAGCGTTGACACAATCACAACGATCTGACGCACAATATCTGCAATGCGAATTTACGGTAACATCAGGAGAGTTTGAAAGAAGAAAATTCTGGTCAAACTTAACTGTAGCCGGTGGTAGCCTTGATGATAAAGGACAAAGTAAAGCAGGTAATATTTCTAAAAGAACTATTCGTGCTTTATTAGAGTCTTGTTATGCCATTCAACCGAAGGATATGAGCGAGCCAGCGAAAGCTGCGAGAACATTATCATCTTATATGGACTTAAATAATCTATTAGCAAAAGTTGAAGTAGGTATAGAAACCTATAACGACAAAGATAACAATAGGTTATCAAGGGTTGTAACTCCTGGCATGCCAGAGTATAAACAACCATTAGGTCCAGATGGAACAGTCAAGGCTAGTGCTCCCGCACCATCTACACAGACTGATACACAACCCTCCCCACAACAAGTAACTAGCGATCAGTCTGGGGGCGAGAAACCAGCTTGGGCTTAGACAGAAGGTCTTTTCTTCATTGACCTATATTGCAGGCTTGTGGAGTGCCTGTCTGTCACAAACTCCACAACCAAGGGTAGTTTATAATGAATCTAAAAAGGAGAAGGGTCTGTGGGTTATGTTCATATAGTAGGGTTGTGCCTTACATTTTATTTGATAATGTTAATTTTAAGCAGAATGAAGTAGTCGGTTTTTATGGATGTTATGCTGCAATGAAGCTAATGTCTAAATACAATAAGGAAAAAAGAACAATGTCATATCAAGATTTAGTACCAGAGAGAAAAGCAGTTGATGACACTATAAAGGATTTAGCTGTAGTACTAGAAGAGATAGGTTGGAGTACTCCACTATCTGCTATTACTAAAGAACAAATACAAAAAATTATTATCACAACTTTGAACTCTTATCGAGATCATCTCCATGAACATATTGGTGTTGAGGATAAAAAAGCAGAAGATTTTCTTAATGTTAACGGGGTAGAGATACCAACAGAAAGAGGCAAAGTAACAGGTTCTGGTAAAAACAAAAAATACCATGAACCTTTTGATGATGATATACCATGGCTTTAGATTTTAATCCTCCAGAAAATAAAGGAGATGTGAGTGAGATTATTACTCCTTTTATAGATAAAGCTCTTGTTGAAGCTAACAAGAGAGAACCGGAAAGAAAATATTTAGGTGCATCATCTCTTGGCGAACCTTGTAAAAGAAAATTACAATATAGATATATGAAGACTGAAAAGGATGAGGGAAAAGATTTTGACGGAAAGACTTTGAGAATATTTCAAGTCGGTCATAATTTTGAAGAGCTTGCCGTAGCATGGCTTGTGCAAGCAGGATTTAACTTACTTACACATGATAAACAAGGAAGACAATTTGGCTTTGATACAGCCGATGGAGAGATACAAGGACATGTCGATGGCATTATTACAGATGGACCTGTCTCTTGGGAATATCCTTTTCTTTGGGAATGTAAATCCGCTAACGATAGGAAGTTTAAAGAGTTTCAATCAAAAGGCGTAGAGAAAGCAAATGTTGTTTATTACGCTCAGGTTGTTCTGTACCAGGCTTACATGGGCCTAATGGATAACCCTGCTCTTTTTACAGTTGTCAACAAAAATACTCAGGAGATATATTTTGAAAAAGTACCGTTTGATGCTAAAGTGGCTCAGCGAGTGTCAGATTCAGCAGTTAGTATTTTAAAAGCCGTTGAGAACAACGAACTGATGCCTAGGGTTGCGGCGAAGAGTGATAGTTTTTTATGTAAATGGTGTGAGTTTAAAAACAAATGTTGGGATAATATAAATGAACGAAGAGAAGAGCATACTGGACTTCAACCCAAGTGGGCGTGATAAGCCAGAGAAATTTGATGTAAAGGGATTCAAAGATAGAGCACGAGGCTCAATAAAAAGTATATTTACACACATGTTTCCTCAAGGAAAAATGAGAGGAAACGAATTTATTATAGGCGATTTAAATGGAGCTCCAGGAGACTCCTGTTCTTTTAATTTAGATAAAGACGGAGTTGGTAGCGAATTTAATGGTGGTCAATCTTTCAGTGACTTTATTGATGTATGGCAAAAAGTATATGGATGTAACTTTGCTGAAGCTGTTAAAGGTATATCAGAAAAATTTTCTATCCCTGTAATTAATACAGCACCTAAGCCAACACCAAAACCTCAAACATTAGAATACAAATATTATGATCGTAACAATGATTTGATATGCACTGTTATGCGAATAGAGTCTGGCAATGGAGAAAAAACTTTTAGACCTCGTTTAGTTACAGGGGAATATAAAATGCCTGAGATTAGACCTCTATATAATATACCAAACATAAAAGACGCTGATACAGTTGTCTTTGTTGAGGGCGAAAAGTGTGTTGATTATTTATCTAAGAAAAATATAGCAGCAGGAAGTGCTATGGGTGGTGCTAATACTAATTTAGATAAAACAGATTGGAGTGTGCTCACAGGTAAACATTTGATTATATGGCCAGATAATGATGATGCTGGCGTAAAATACGCTCAAAAGCTCTCTAAATACCTTGTAGATATATGTTCTTCTATCAGAGTAATAGATATACCAAGAGAAAAGAAAAAGGGTTGGGACGCTGCTGACGCAATAGAAGAAGGTTATGACATTGATGAATTACTTAGAACGGAAGGTTCTTCGCCTGTTAACCTTTTAAATAGCTCATTATCTGTTAAAAATTTAGTGCAAGGAGAAGCACCTTCTTATGAATATTTATTAGAATCAACATTACCTAAAGGCGTTGCCGGTATTTTAGCGGCATCAGGGGACACAGGTAAAGGTCTTTTGACTTTAGACTTGGGTATGAAGATAGCATATGGTAATATCGGCATCGACACTGCCTTTGATGCTACAATAGTAAATAATGGCAATGTCGTCATTTTAACCGCAGAGGATGAAAAAGATGAAATACATAGACGAATTGAAAAACTGGACACTGAAGGTCGTAGATTTAGGGAAACAGGGTGTGAATTATATACTGTCCCTTTCCCAGACCACGGTGGAGTTACTCCTATCGTTGCAATCGAAAACGGTCGACCTGTTATCACAGATGAGTGGCGGCAGATTGAGCGACAATTATTGCAAATGGATAATTTGGCTCTCGTTGTTGTTGATCCTCTTGCTAGTTTTGTTCTAGCAGATATCAACGCTGACCCTTCACATGGTGCATTCGTAACAGGATACTTTGCAAGTTTAGCCACAAAGACTAAAGCTACATTTCTCATGGTCCATCATATGACCAAGATTGATATGAAGTATCCTGTTCGTACACCAGAACATGCAAGAAATTTAATTAGAGGAACATCGGCACTTGTTGACGGTGTTCGTTTTGCTATTGGTTTATGGCCCGCTCCAGAAAGTGAGGCTAAAACAGTCTGTCATAAAATGGAGGTTCCATTTAAAAGGAATAAAGTTATTTATGGTGCCGTTGTTAAATCTAATGGTCCTGTTAATAGAGAGGTTCGTATCTTTGTTAGAGATGAAGAGTCTGGTTTATTAGAAGGAACTTCACAAGATATATCTGTTGTAGACGAGCAGGATAAAGTTATAAGACTTAGAAGCCTTGTTCAAATAATTAAGTTAGCAGCACAAAAAGGTAATCCTTTTACAGTTACAGGCGAAGATGGTTTTGTAGCTCGTGAGGGCGAAATGCCTCCTGAGTTAAAAGGTGTATCTCAAAGTACATTCAGAAGATATGTATCAGAACTTATTGACGACAGAAAAATTGTCCGTGCAAGACTTAAAGAAAACACAGGTCAAGCAAAATACCTTGATGTACCTGAAGGGCCATTTGCTCATGGATATGGGGAATTGAGAGCAGGTAAAGTTACCTAGCTAGTGGGTTATCGTTATTGCCGAGCTTATCAATCCTGTCCTCTGTTCTATCTAATCTCTGTTCTATGTTGTCGACCTTTGTCGATAGTTCAGCAATACTTGTATTAAGTGGGGTTAAATCAACTGCTTTAATTTTCTTCTTCTCAATATTATCGAGACGCAAATTGAACTGTCCCCAGGTGTAAAAACCGCCACCTATAGCAGTGATTACCCCTACTATGGTGATGTACTGTTGTAATTTAGGCAAGATATTTTTCATTATTTACTCCATATATATTTCTTGACATTACTTTTTACCGATATACAGACCAAACCAAGCAGCTCCAGCACCTACAATTACAGATACAAAAGCTGATTGTGAGTTAGTTGGGTCAGGTAAAGTCATAAACCAATCACATGTTTTATAAAACATAATGCCATATAATGTTATTAATATTCGTGGAAAAACTCTCCACTTGTCAAAGCCTTCAGCGTTGTTATACCAAGACTTTTTTTCTACTTGTACTACTTTAACTTCTTCAGACATTTAAGACCTTACAGTTACCTGGTGTTCTATACCCCTGTATCTACCCAGCTGAGAACTTATCTCGTGAACTGTTACTAAAGGATAATCAAGACCTCTATATTTTTTATCCAGACCCTTTTCTTTATGAAGCAAAGGAAACTGAAAAGTTTTTAAATTTGTTTTGTATGTTCTTTCTGTCATCTAAAAAACTCCATGTTTTGTGTTTGTATCAAGTTAGCTTGTTGATCTAAGTTTGTTCCTACCAAGCTATAATATCCGGTTATATTATCATCTAAAATTACATTTGCATATATAGTTCTTGGTTCATACCAATTTGAACCATCTGGTATGTTCATATTTTGATAAGCATTGAACCCAGCTGAATAACCCATATAAGCCAATAAGTTAGCTTGCCCTTGCGTGCTGTATTCTCCAGACTCGCTTTGGCTTCTTTCGTTTTCTTCCTGTTGAGATTGTATATTCTGAGCTACAATTTGGTCTGCTACTTGGTCTGCTTCCGATGCAGTCATAACAGAAGATGTAACGCTCTCTATCTGGTTCTCCATAGTTGTTACTTGGACCTCAGCCATAGCAACAGATGGTGTATTATCAACACCAGGCATTGGCATTACAGTAATAGATTGCAATACAGTATTAGTCTGCACTTGATCAGCAGCAACTTGGTTCGACACGGTAGGTGAATTAACATTCCCTACTGTCGTACCAGAAACGCTTACAGAACCACTGTTATTACTGTCATTACTTGTGCTATTTGCTGATGTGTAACTACCTCTAACAACGCTTGTAACAAGGTCAGAGACAAGGTTTCTTGTTGTTATTATATTTCTTCTCGTAGCTCCTTTTTCTTCTTGCTCTTCCTCTACTTCCTCTGGTGTTATTTCTTCTATAGCTTCGTCTAATGCCTCTTCCTCTTCCTCTATTGCTTCCTCTTCATCAAAAAACTCTTCTACAACTTCAGCAAATTCTTCCTCAGAAATTTCTTCTTCCATAAACACAAGAAAGTCCTCTTCCATTCTTTCGTGCACTTCTTCAAAATGTTGAATAAATTCTTCTTCTTCAATTTCGACTATTTCTAAAAAGTCGATTTCTTCCAAATCAGGCAATGGATCAAAATACTCAATATCATACTCGCCATCAAGATGTATAAATAATGTATCATCTTCTAATTCAAACTCTTGACTAGGTTCAATATCGTTAAAGATAAGAAAAGTATCATCATAATGACCATCATCACTCCAATCACCGTCATCCGCAAAAATAACTGAAATGGCGAAAGGTTGTTCATCTTCGTCCATATCGAATCCGTAAAATGTCGTATCTTCATCATATCCATATATTATATCCTCACTTATCCCATAAAGATAGTCATCATCCTCAAAATTGTTGCCTAAATCATACACATCACACAGTGTAGAAAAGCTAGAATCAATTAAACATTCAGAGGAAAGGTTGCTAAAAGACTCATCAATAGCTGTACTTACACTAAAATCATCTGTCTCAATAAAAGTTGTACTATTAGTGTCTTCATACCGCATATAAGTTAAAGCTTCATTGTTGCCTTGGATTCCGATGGTCAAATCGTGATTCTGGATACGAAGCTCATCGTAGCGAAAAGCAATTTCATTAGTCGTTTCATATAATATAGCTTGGAAAGTACTTTTTAACCCATTACTGTATTCAGAAACATTGTCCCACATGATGACAAAATATTGATCTGTATCTGCTGTTTGTCCAAAGGTCTGTATGTAGGGAGATTGATTGCCACTAGACCTTCTAATAAAATCAGACCATGCAGGAAAGACAGAATAGTTAAATGAAGTAGCTGGGAGCGTTTCCGATCTGTAATTTCTTACCCTTGGCACAGAAAAATTTGACTGGAAAGTAAAGAACCCGTTCATAGATATATTTACTTGAGAGAAGGTCTGATCATAAAAGGTAAAATCGAAACCGATATTTTTCATCCCAGACATCGAATCGTCGCCGAGGCTTAATCCTTGGCCAGTTCCAGTTATATCAATAACAGGATCAGAACCAATTGTGAATACAGGGTCTGTCGCCCAGGCAGATGTCGTTAAAAATAATAGTGTAATTAGCCGGAACATATCTTGTGCTTAGGATACTTCTTACAGAAGTCGCCTTTTCTATATGCTTTTATTTCATAACCAGTAAGTTCTTTTTTTACTTCGTCCCAGTCTGGTCTGTCTTCTGGATTTTGTTCCCATGCAACTTTTGCCTCTTCACCTATCTTACCTTTATACGGGCAGGGACTGCCGGCTTGCATCATCGAACGCCACACGCGAGCATCCTCACAAAGTAATGCAACGGCTGCGACCTTCATCCCCATATCATAGAGACCTTTGGAAAGTTTTAAGCGTTCGCAGTTTTCGTCTCGTACACTTCTTCCGGTAGATATACCAAAGAACTGTGTTTGGACTGCCGATGAGGCCCCCGAAGTGCATAGGTCCTGGGAATAGGACATGATGGAAGGAGCCACCGCTGACGGAGGCGGACTTTTAACTCTTTGTGTCACCTTTTGTGAACTTTGGCTTGTAGAATTATTTGTGTTCACATTTTGTGAAGTATTGTTATTTGTGTTCACATTTTGGTTGCTCGTTGTAACATCGGAAGTTGATGAGCTGACATTGTTGTTGTTGTTAGTATTTGTTGAAACACTTGTTGAATTGTTCGTATTCAAGTTGGTATTTTCTGATGTAGAGTTGTTAGTTATCAAAGAAGTGTTGTTAACATTTTGCGTCTGATTAATCGTGCTTGTTACCGTTGATGTGTTCACATTTGTATTGTTCGATGTAGAATTATTAGTCTGAGAAATTGTCGTGTTGTTGGTATTAAAATTAGTATTCGTGTTCGTGCTAGTGCTTTGATTTACATTGGTATTATTATTGGTGTTGGTATTATTGCTAGTAACAGTAGAAGTCGTCGTAGTCGTATTTGTTATGTTGCTGTCCTCAGCTATAACAATAGAACTAACAACTGCTACTGATACAAAAATAATTAAAAGGTCTCGTAAAGTTTGTCTCATTTCTCATTTCTCTTTACTCTCCTCTTTCTCTGATTTACACACGCCTTGACACTTATAGTCAACCGTTTTCTGTTCTAAAGGCACTTCTTTACAACATTTTTTTTCTTCATTAGAAATTAACATTTGCTGCTAATGCTCTTAACTGTTCTGGTGAAATGTTTTGAGGTGCTTTTTGTACGCCACTATAATTAGCAAGGTCTATAATTCCTCCACCACCAGCTTGTTTTTGTTTAGCTAATGTTTCTAAATCACCTATCAATGATTTATAAAAATCTTTTCCAGCATTTTCACCTTTAAATGTTCTTCTATAAATATTACCACCGTCTCTTGTTGATTGATCTTTTCCATCAAAATAATCTAATCTTTGTCTAAATCCTGTAACATCTCTGTTACCAATGTTATATGCAAGACCATCTCTACCACCATAGTTAACTTGAATATCACCTTTTAAATCAACGCCATATTGTTTTTCAAGTTCTTGAATTAATGGAATAATTGGTTCCATTATTTTCATAGTTTGATCTACATTTTCTTGACTATATTTTTTACCCTCCATACCAAAACTTAATGGTTTAAACTCATCTAAGTCAATTGATGTGTAGCCTGTTTTGTTAGATGGTTTTTTGTTCATTAAAAGGCTAGCAACTAAAGCTGCACCTGCGAGCCATGGGGCTGCTGCTCCAAGCCATGTTTGTGTTCCAGCTGCTGTTGTAGACAATCCAGTTATACCAGAGGCTCCAGCTCCCGCTAAAGTTCCAAGCCCAGATGCTAAAGATGGATCGTCAATAAAGTCAGCTAAAGATAATACACCACCAACAGTTCCGAGAACATTACCTATACTTGTTATACCTTGACCAGGGTTTCCGCCGCCTAAAAATCCAGTAGCATTCGATCCAGTTCCTGAAACACCAGGAATCCAAGATCGAGGTGCGTTAAAGAAATTTCCTACTTGCTGGAAAAAACCAGGGTCGGCATCTGTAAGGTTGGGCGTTTGACCAGAAATATATTGATTAGCTGTTGGAGCTAAATCACCACCAAATACACTTGGTTTTCCTCTAATGTAATTCCAAAAATCTGCTATTTCTGCTCCTGGTTTCATCATAGCCGGTGAACCATTAGCATTTAACAAAATGTTTTGTGTGCCTCCTGCCATTGCAGGAGCTAAATTAGAACTTCCTAGTGCTTGACCTAAACTTCCAATACCTGATGCTATAGCTGAATCTATTGGTCGAGCCCACTGTTCAAGTGCTCCACCTTTTTCAAAAAATCCTTTATCATCTTTAAACCAATTTAAAGGATTTAAAGAACCCATATTACCTTTCATTGATGCAAAACCAAGAGTTGGTAATCCAGCATAATCTAATAATGTTCCAACACCAGTAGTAGCGGCTCCAATTTTTAAGGCATCTTTTACTGCGTCTCCTAATGATGGAGTTCCAAAACCCATTGTTCCAGATTCATAACCTAAATTATCCATAGGATTATAACTTTGCACTGGTGTGTTACCTGCAAGACCTGGAGGTGTGCCTCCAAAAGTTACACCTTGTCCTGTTCCTAATCCTACACCTGGCCTTAAAGGAACACCTTTATAATTAGGGTCTGCATAAGCATAAGAAGGAAGACCGCTAGTAGGTATTTTTGCACTTCCTCTTGGGTCTCTTTGTAATAATCCTACAATATCAGAACTTAAAACATTTCTTCGTGAAGGGCTTCTATATCCGTAAGCAGAAGATGATTTTGGAAAAAGCTGTGGATTAGTTAAAGGTGGCATTTATCTTCTCCTCACCAAATCTTGATTTTTTGGGTTGTTTCCAGCAAGAGCCCTTCGTCTATCTATTTCTGTAAATATTGTATCATCAAAAGTTTGAACATTTGGAAGTCTAGTTGGAGTTTTATATCGAGATGAAAATTTTCTTGAGCCACCAGTAAATTGATTTACAAGATTATTAGCTATATTAGGACCAGCTGCTAATACTTGCGAACCTGTGTTTGCTAGTCTATCGGCTATGTTTGATGTTCTTTGTTTAATACCTTGTGCATCTCTTATTTTTTTTATATCAGTTGCAGACGGACCCATTCTATCTCTATCACCTTGTCTATCTCTAGCTGTAAGGTAAGTTAAATCTCTTAAAGTTTTTGCTGTTATTTGTCTGCCTAATTCACCTTTTGTTAAAGTTTTTTGCGGCAATGCTGATTTTGCTAAAATTTTCATAAATTCAGGTTTTAACATTAGTTTGCTTAATGCAACTATAGCAGCACCAGCTAAGACTAAACTTGCACCACCAGTAATCATTGCTGCATTAAGACCTAATAAACCTCCAGCTATTGCCATAGGAGCTCCTGCAACTTGCATAGCAAAAGCAGCAGCAACAATACTTCCCATGCTAGTGCTTTTATTTGATTTTTTTGCTGCATTAGAAATTGTTTTTAATGTTTCAAAAGGATTTTTTCCTTTAAAACTTCCCTTACCTCCTGTTCCTTTAAAGACGATGTTAAATCTTTTTGGGTCCATATTACCTATTACTCTTTGAACATTAGCATCACTAAATAAATCAACAACGCTTTGAAGTGTTATTTGGTCAGTAGCATCTAAACCTTCAAACCCAAGGTCTTTTATAAACTTATCCATAACACGAGATTGAAGTTGTTCTAATTCTTCAGGTGCCATTTTATTAATAACTTTTTCAATATCTTTTGTAGACCTATCTTTATTAAATAAATCATCAACAAATTGATTAAAATCAGAATCATTTGTTAATTTATAATCTTGATCTCTTAACTTTGTTATAAATTGATCATTATTCCACTTATCTAAATCTCTTTGAGCTTTTGAAAAATTTTCTAATGCTTCATCTAATCCTTGTGGATTAGCGTCATTAAGCACACGATTAACTTGTGCTAAACCATTTTGTAATCTATTTGCAATATCTGGTGGCACATCAATACCTGATACAACATTGTCAAGTTTATTAGAAAAATCTAATAATTCTTTTGCTGTTTTTTCACCAAATATAGTTACAAGAGAACTTTTGGCTCCAGGTTTTCCTACATCATCAACTCCTAATTCATCAATAACTTTTCTAATATTTCTTAAACTTAATTGTCCTTCTTCATTAATCATTCTTCTAAGCGTAGCTCTTTTAAGTTCATCTCTTACAAAATTTTCTATTTCATCAATAGACATATTACTATCAACAAAATTAATTTTATCTTGTTGTGCTAATTTATCAGCTGGTCTTGATCCAGGTTTAAACACTGCTTCAGCAACATCACTATCCATTGGACCACTTTGTATTGCATCGTAAGCAGTTTTTTGAGCACCTGTTACAGTTCTAATTGGTTGACCTGCATCATCAAGGGCAATATCAAGATATTCATCAGGCATTTGTTTGCTTGGTTGATAAATAGATTTTCTTTGTTTTTTAATAGTTTCAGTAAAAAACTTCATAAAAGATTCTAAACTTTCTGGATTGTTTGGGTCTAATAAAACATCTATTAAGTTATTATAATTTACCTCTCCGTCAGCAACCCTTATTGCTAATTCTCCTAAACCATACTCTTCAAATATTTTCATTTGATTTTTGCTGTCAATCGTTATGTCTTTAATAGCAGCATTATATTCATCCATTTGAGATAAACCCTTACTAATAAGATTTTTATCAGCTCCAGGTTTCGCTTTTATTTTTCCGGCTCTTGCTTGATTTATTGCGTTATCTAATGCAGCTGTTGCAATATCATTATCTTCAATAGCAGCGTCCCACAATTTTCGTGTATCAAATTTAGAACCTTGTACCCCATCTAAAGAAATTTTTCTCATTTGCTGAATAAGTAAATTAGATTCTGCTGGAGATATGTATAATGGTTTAATAACTTGTCCAGTTTCAGGATCAATATTATCCCAAATTTTTGCTAAAGGGCCTCCTTCTTCAATTATTACATCTTTAAAAGAACCTTTTACTTTTGCTAGTTCTTGAGAAATTCTTTGAGTTCCAATAAAGTTTTGAGAACCACCAGTAGTTACTAAAAGAACATCTCCATTATCACCAATTAAAAATCTTAAATCTTCTACATTTTTATTTCCTTTTAAACCTTGTAAATAATTCATTGAATTATTAGTTATGGCACTAGAACTTCCTTTTATATCGTTAATTCTAGCACCCATGGTATCTAAAGCCTCATCTAAACCAACAAATAATTCATCAACATTTTGAAGACCTTTTCTACCTAGCACCTCTGCTGTTTTCATTGCTTCCACACTACTTAAAGCAACAGCTTGATTAATAGTGTCATACATATCTGCTATATCATTTATTGGGATTTCACCTTTTTGCGATAACCTTAATAAAGCTCCTAAACCATCAGCCGCAGCAGCTCCAAGATTTGCTCTATGTGTTTTTAATGCCTTTTGTAAAAGTTTTCCTTCTCCATTAAGGTGCATTTGAAGTGTTTCAATTAATTCTTTATCTGTAAAATTTTTTAATTCAGACGGAAATTGTTCTTTAAGTTCTTTAAGTGCAACTCGTGCATTTACTTTATCTCTTGTAAGATTACCTTTTCCTA
>CEVR01172762.1_pt1 | contig 21598 bp, 12 predicted proteins | sample 356541 | NCBI WGS metagenome assembly CEVR01 (sample SAMEA2623734, study PRJEB7988) | marine metagenome | isolation source: saline water (ENVO:00002010), including
ATAATTTTTCTTGTTACCCATTCTTGTTTTATGAAGCAACTTAAAAAATAAAAAGAATTTTTAAGTTCTGAGATATTAATATGAACCTTTCTTTTTTGTGGAGCTATTTCGAAAACGACTTTACCAGATAGATCTTTAATTTTTAAAGATTTAATTAAATCATTTGATTCAATAAATAGTTCTCCACTTGAGGGATTTGGAAAAGTATTTAAATATATATCATATTTAGATATTTCAATTTCAGCTACATTAATAACACACTCAGATTCTTCTTCATTTAAACTTAAAGCATCAAATTCTACATCACCACTCGAAAACTGAAATTTTACCGCTCTGTCGAAATCAACGGCGTCTACTGTGATAGTGTTTAAGCCAAGAGTTAATGGTATCGGATTCCCAAAAAAGTCATTCCCATTAGCAACAGTTTTATAAACTCTGAAGTTTGCGCCCATCTCAGGTAATGAAACTATATTCATTGAAAATGTTTGAGGTCCTTGACTAATTACTCCATCTTCAATAGTTGTCGCTATTAGGACATGAGTCCAAGTTTCATTTGGACCTGAAACAAAGTCGCTGCAAGAACTTATAGCTGAAACATCCGATACTATAGGAGGTTCAACACAATCTGTAGATTCTCCATTTAAATTTAAAGCATCAAATATGACATCTCCACTTGAGAATTGGAATTTAACAGCTCTATCAAAATTAACAGCAGGAACTGTGAAGCTATTTGATCCAAGTGTCAAAGCTATTGGATTACCAAAGAAATCATTACCATTAGCAACAGTTTTATAAATTCTAAAGTTTGCTCCATCTTCTGGTAAAGATGTTATGTTCATTGAAAATGTTTGCGCTTCTTGACTAACTGTTCCATCATTAATTGTTGTTGCTACAAGGACATGAGTCCAAGTTGCATTAGGCCCAGTAATAAAATCGTCGCAATCGTTTATTAGTGATGAATTTTGAGCAAATACATCAAAAAAACCAAATGTAAATATAACTAACAATAAAAGTATTTTATTCTTTGTCAATTGTAATTTTGATCGTAAACGTTTGGATACATTTGTTAAACTCATATTAGGAATTGTTAATCAGATTTGAATATTAATGATTTCAAATATACAAATATTATAAATGTAATTTTTACCACAGTAAATAGGAAAATTTCTTATTTTTTAAAATTGAAATACTAAATCATTGACTACATTTAGAAAGCAATACTATTTTTTTTATAGATTTAATAATAATTCTATAATTTTGGTTAAAATTTTCGTACAAATCGCGCTGTGTATTGTTCAATTTAAATTTTTATGATAAGACTTATTAGTATATTCTTTATTAAGAAAATCACTCTCATTGTTTTTTTAATAATTCTTTTTGGAAATACCAAAGCTCAAGTGTATTATGTAAGTAGCTCTCAGGGAAATGATCAAAATGATGGCCTTAGCATTGAATCCCCATTTAAATCTATTGATAAATTGAATTCTATGCAATTTAGCCCTGGAGATTCTATTTATTTTAAGTCTGGTGATTACTGGGAAGGTATGTTTTGGTTAAGAGGATCTGGTTCATTTAATGAGCCGATTGTAGTTGATGTGTATGGTGGAGAAAATAGACCTGTAATTAATGGATTTGGATATCAAGCATCTATTTTAATTTTTAATGATCAAAATATAGAGATCAATGGTTTGGAGCTTTATAATTCTTTCTCACATTTAGATTCTTCAGAGACATCAACCATTTCTTCACAAACACCAAATATGTTTTCAGTCGGTCCTAATAATACATGGACTAACGTATATACAGCTTGCGTATTAGGTGATGGAAATAATGGTGCTATGCAAACTTTAGCAATAAATGTCACGAACTTACCAGAATATGGAGCTAATTATAGAGTAATAAGAACTGTAGCCAATGGAAACTGGTATTTTGCTCCAGCTCAATCTTTATCATTAGGTTTAAATACAATCACTGTTAATTCAGTTGATTTTGATAGAACCGTTAAATTTCAATTTAGCACTGGTGCTATTGAGTTTGATGCCATTTCTCTTAATGGAGAAGAAATATATGTAAGTGGAGGAATAGTAAAAAAGTTAAATGGATTCGGGGGAGTTGAGAATTCTTGGGGTTCTGGAAAAAATGTGCGTTTTGGTATTAAAGTTATTGCATCAACTAAAGATTTAGAAAACTTCTCATTTAATAATCTTTATATTCATAATATTTTTCCGACACCAGAAATAGAAGAAAACATTCATTTAGGATATGGAATTAAGTTAGAAACTCAGTCGGATACTGTTTCTGGAATTATAAATACCATTTCAAATGTAAAACTCTTAAATACAACAATATCGGAAACTGGACATTATGGTTTTTGGATTAAATCTTTAGGCCTTAACGGTATAGATTCCATCAAGAATAATCAAATTCTTGTTGAGAATTGTAATTTTGATAATACAGGTGGTTCAGGTTTTGTTCCTAATAAGAGTGAAAATGTTTTAGTTCAAAATTGTATTTTTAATCATACTGGCTCATCAATTGATGATAGAATGTGGAAAAGAGGAAGTGGTATGTGGCCTTTTGATTGTAAAAATGTAGTTGCTCAACATAATAAATTTATGAACGCGCATGGTCCTATGGACTCTTACGGTTCACATATTGATTATGGTAACGAAAATGTAGTTTTTCAGTATAACTACAGTTATAATAACGAAGGAGGTTTTGCAGAAATTTTAGGAGATAACATAAATTGTGGTTATAGATATAATATTAGTGTAAATGATGGATACAGGGAAGATCCAAATGGAATTCCTTGGAATAAAAAAGGAAAAATATTTTGGGTTTCAAATTATTGTGGAAGTAATACTATAAGGTGTTCTAATACGGGCACTTTTATTTATAATAATACTGTTTTTGTGAATGAAACATTAAATCCTGAAATTTATTTTTGGCCGGATGTAGGTGATATTCATGTTTACAATAATCTTATAGTTGTTAGTCAAGAAGGAGAAATTATATCCACATTACTGGAAAACGATCAAAATGAACTTTACATTAGTCACAATCTTTTTTATGATTCTTCTCGAATTGATCTTGACAGTGATTTAGAGAATAATGCAATTTATATTAATCCTTTATTACTTAATTCAGACTATTTGGGAGAAAATGATCCTGAGGCATATCAAACACAAAATGATAGTCCTGTAATTGGTAGTGGTTTTTTGATTAATGGAAGTAATGATACAACTAACTATATACAACATAATGGCGGTTTAGATTATTTTGGAAATATTGTCTCCCATAATTTTCCACCAAATATAGGAGCATTCAATGGTACTCCCAATGTAGATATTTTAGCAACAAAATTAGATGAAATAAAAATTTATCCGAATGTAACTAATGATTTTGTAAATATTTCAATAAATAATTATTTGGGTCCTATTAAGACGGAAATTTATGGACTAAGCGGTGATTTCATGGGTTTTCAAAGTGGAGATAAGATTTCACTTAAGAGTTTTAGTTCTGGAATTTATTTTTGTGTTATTAATTACAGAGGTATGAAAAAAATATTTAGAGTTGTAAAAATATGATTGTTATTTAATAACTAAAGAGCAATGCCGAGTTCAAAACCAATTTTAGGTACAATTCCTGTATAACCTCTTTCTGGAGAATTGAACTCTAAATTCACTGGTTTATTGTCAATGTCAGAGGATCTAATGCCACCTCCCAATAGAAAGTCTAATGAAAAGTTTTTTGAAAAAATCATTTGTATACCAAAAATAACACCTCCCTCTAGTTGTTTAATGTCATATTCTTGTTTAATAATCTCATAAGAATAACCTTCACCATTTACATACATACCATTATCATCATAATATGGTTCAATGATCCATGAATTGTTGTACCACTCATCTTGTTGTAAAAAATACTTACAGTTTGTATATAGTCCAGCATATATTCCTGAAAGTGGTGAGTCACTTGAATTGTTAAATTTTGGTTTTACTACATATCTTCTTATTTGAAGTTCTCCCATCCATCCATATTCATCACCATTTTCAGCAAGGTGATATCCGGCTGATATAGCTATAGAGTTATCATTTTTAACTGCTTTTTCATATGATGTTTGAAAGGTACCATCAACAAAATAGAAAGGACTAATTTTAACAAGACTTTCTTGAGTATAAGCCAAAGATACTACAGAGCATCCAAGAATCAATAAATACAGTTTTAAACTTTTCATTTTACTTATTATAATTTTATAAATTCTAATTAGAGATCTTTTATTTTTTTTGCAGGAACACCTCCAAAAACTGTTTGTTTTGGAACGGACTTATTAACTACAGATCCGGCAGCTATAATCGATCCTTTACCAATTGTAACTCCTGACAATATAATTGCACCGCAACCTATCCAAACCTCATCTTCTACAATAATTGGATTTGTATTCATTCCCCTTCCTTTACCTTTCTCATATATATGTCCGTGATTTACTGTTTCAAAACATACCCTTGGGCCAATTTGGCAATTTTTTCCTATTGTAATTTTATCTTTTGGACAGCCAAATCTAATATCTGTATTCAAAAATGTTCCAATACCAACTTCAATATTGTAGGCCTTTCCTATTGGACGAATAGTTAAAGGACCAAAAATATCTGCTTTACCATTTATTGTTATTCCACTTAATTTGTAAATGAGATATCTGTATGGGTCAAGAATTTTTAAACGAGTGAAATTATTAGCAATTGTTAAAAAAATGTATTCACGCAGTTCCTGAAACTTGTCATTTAAAAAAGTCATTTCTAGATTTTAGGAAAAAGTTCTATTTCAAATATAGCTAAATTTTTGAGTTTAATAATAATTAAAAATATCGCCATTTTTTCAATATTATTTTGAAAAATAACATGTGTTTGAACTTTTTTTATATTTTTAAATTTCCTTTAAAATTATAAATATTGAAAAGAATAATTCTTATTTTCTTTTTAGCTATGAGTCAAATAGCTATCTCTCAAATTAGTTTTCTTACAGGAAATATATTGCTAGATGATGGATACCCTGCAGTTGGTGCTAATATTTATATCAAGGAATTAAATTTGGGTGCAATTTCAGATTTTAATGGAAATTACAACTTATCAAATATTTCTAATGGTACATTTAATGTTACAATTTCTTTTATTGGATACGAATCTATCTCAAAAGAAATTACATTTAAAGATAATAATATTCAATTTGATACAATTCTTTATGTTGATGGAGTTAATTTAGACCAAGTAGTAGTTGTTGGTTATGGTACTCAAATAAAAAAGGAAATTTCAAGCTCAATTGTTACTCTAAGTGCTGATGAAATAAAAGATAAACCCAGTACTAATTTTTCTGCGTCACTTCAAGGTAAGGCAGCAGGAGTTCAAATTACTAGTGATAATGGTGTAGCTGGAGCATCAACCTCAGTTCGAATAAGAGGAGTAAATACTCTATCTGGAGGTGCAGAACCACTTTATGTAATTGATGGAATTCCATTGATGAATGATGATATTAGTGAATCTTCTTCTAGAAATGGATATAATATTAGCCCTTTATCTTTAATTAACCCCAATGACATTGAAAATATCACAATTTTAAAAGATGCATCTGCTACTGCAATATATGGTTCAAGAGGTGCAAATGGTGTAATTTTAATAACCACAAAATCAGGATCCTCAGGCAAGCCAAAATTAAACTTAGATATTTCAAGCGGAGTCTCATCGGAGACCAATAGAATAACTATGCTTAACTCTCAGCAATACATTGAATTATATCAACAAGCCTGGGAAAACGACGGAAACAATTTATCTGATTTATCTGAAATTAATGGAATAAATATAGATTCCATAGCCAACACCGATTGGATTGATGAAGTTTTACAATTAGGACAATTTGTAAATGCTAACCTTTCATTAAATGGTGGTAAAGAACATTTTAATTATTATCTCGGAGGCTCTTTCAGAAATGAAAATACTTTTTTAAAGGGCAACGAATTCGAAAGAGTAACATTAAAAGGTAGTATTAACTACAAACCTATCAAAAGTCTTAAAATTAGTTTTAGTACAAGCCTTGGAAATACCAAAAATAAATACGCTATTACAGGATCTTCTGGGGGATTAGGCAGAGCTCAATCTGAAGCTCTTCCCATATATCCAGTGTATAACGAAGATGGTAGTTATTTCTGGTGGGACAATGGTGGGCTTCGAAACTTAAATCCTTTAGCAGAAATAAATCTTTTGGATAATAGAGGAAATACCTATCGTTTATTGAATAATATTAAACTAATTTACGACTTTAACGACAATATAAGTTTTAACAATGAATTTGGTCTTGATCTAATTGATCAAAAGGAAAAATTCTTTACTCCTAAAGAAATAGAAATTAAAACGGATTCAAGCGGTGAAAGACTATCTACGCTTGAAGATAGACATATTAACTATCAAACCTGGAATTATAACTCTACTCTTCAATTTCAAAAAATGATTCGCTCTAATAAGTTTTCAATATTAGGTGGGTTTAGCACTCAGTATTTAGTTGAAAACTACGAGTATGATCGAGTGTCAGATGCAAACATAACATTTGACTCAAATATTAATGATGCAACATATAATGAATATTCAGTTGATGGAAAGGGTCAGGAATATGCTTCATTGAGCTATTTTACTAGAACAAACTATAATATTAGAGATAAGTACTTACTTCAATTTTCTTACAGAACTGATGGATCATCCCGATTTGGTCCTAATAATAAGTACGGTCATTTTGGAGCTTTTTCTTTCGGTTGGATTATGTCTGATGAGATTTTTCTCGAAAACGTAAATTGGCTTAATTTGATGAAGTTAAGACTTAGTACTGGAACAAGGGGTAATGATAATATAGGTAACTTTAACCAATTCAGTTACTTTACTCCCAATCAAGACTATGCCGGTCAAGGTGGAATTGGTCCCGACAATCCATCTGTATCGGACTTAAAATGGGAAACTGTTTTTACAACTGATGTTGGTTTAGATTTTGGTATACTAGAAAATAGATTTTCTGGTACTTTAGAATATTATCACACCAAGTCAAGCGATGTTTTAGTTTCAAATACACCATTAGCTCCATCTAGCGGGTATACCAGCGTAGTTAGAAATCTTGGTGAAGTGGAAAGCTCTGGAATTGAATTTCATATTACTTCTAATAATTTATCACCTAAAAAGAAATTGAAATGGAAAACCGAATTTAATATTAGTCATTACTCTAATAAAGTATTGAGTTTAGGTGGTCTTGAAGAGGTTTCAGGAACTAATTATGGAGAGAATAGAGCTATTGTTGGTCAACCAGTAGGAGTTTTTTTTCTAGCAGAATATGCTGGTATTGACGAAGAAACTGGCCAAGAAATGATATATGATCTTCAGGGTAGAAAGGTTGAGCTAACTGCTGCTAATTCTGTTTCTGAAAGAAAGGTTATGGGAAAGCCATATCCAGATTTTTACGGTGGTCTAAATAATCAATTTGAATACAAAAACTTCGGAATCAACTTATTTTTAGCCTATTCTGTCGGTCAAAAAATTTATGATGATCATGGTAAAAGACAATACGGAAATTTAGGTTATGGATGGAACCAAAATGCGGATATACTGACTTCTGATAATATTCCAGAGCTTTCACTAGAAGAAAATAGAGATATAAATTCATCTCGTCATTTACACGATGCTTCATTTTTAAGACTAAGGGACATTACATTTAGTTATAAATTTTCACAACAGTTCTGCAATAAATTAAGCTTAAATAATTTTAGATGGTTTTTATCTATTCAAAATGCATTTGTATGGACTAATTATAAAGGCTGGGACCCTGAAGTAAATAGAGAGGGGTCAGGAGCAATTACACAAGGAGTATCTTATCTTTCTCCACCACAATCAAAAATTATATCAACAGGTTTTAATATTACATTTTAAATGAAAAAAACATTTTTAATCATAGCAATATTTTTATTTTTTGGATGTGATAAATATTTAGAGGTTATACCTGAATATAAATTACCCGCAGAATTTGCGACATCACATATAGATAGTTTACAAAAAATTACGGTTGGTGCTTTTAATCAATTACAGAGCGGTAACCTGTATGGAGGAGGGCTTATTGCAAATAGCGAATTATTATCTGATAATTGGAATGCATCTCCAATTTCTGATTTTTCATTAAATCAGATAAGAACAAGAGATATGAACACCTACAATGGTGCGGCTAATGGACTTTGGAGTGACGGTTATAGAGCTATAAATATGGCTAATATTGTATTAGAATTCCTTCCTATTTATCAAGATCAGAATCAGGCACTTGCTAACTTATTAAAGGGGGAGTGTTTGTTTATACGAGCAGTTTGTCATTTTGAAATGCTTAGAATGTTTGCCTTCCCTGCTAACTATACATCCGATAATAGTCATCTTGGAATACCCATAAGACTTAGTCCTGGTTCAGCAAATGAAGAACAGAGCAATCTACGCTCTACAGTTGAGGAAGTTTATCAACAAATAATATACGATTTGCAGCAAAGTGTAAATTTTTTGCCTGAAGATAAATTAACAAGAGTTAGTAAGTGGGCAGCAATGGCATTTTTATCAAAGATATATTTTCAAAAGAATGATTTTTCTAATTGCATAAGTTGGTCTGATCAGGTTATTAATAGTGGACAATTTAATTTAAACACTACTGTAAATGAAATATATAACTTAAGTGGTTGGAGTTTTTCTGATGAAACTATTTTTCAAATTATCAATATTCCTGAAGATAATTCTAATGGTACTGTTACAGGAAGGCTTAAGTCAAATTCTGTTACTTATTCATCTAGTTTTAGTGATGCAATTTCTAATCAAGATGATTTCAGAATCACCAATTTATACACCTTTTTATCAGTTCCCTATCTTAAGAAATACTCTAATACAGCTATGAATATAACGGTTGTGCGTTTATCAGAAATACTACTTTCAAGAGCAGAATGTAAACTTATGCTAGACTACCCACATGAGTCCGTATTCGAAGATCTTAATCTAGTAAGAGAAAGAGCTGGTCTGCCATCTGATGATACTTGTGATGACCATGACGAGCTTTTAAATTTAATACGTCAAGAACGTAATGTTGAACTAGGTTTTGAAGGGGATAGATTTCACGAGTTAAAACGATACCAAGGTACTTTTGAATCAGAGCTAGGTACTTTTGAGTGGAATGATCCAAAATTAGTATATCCAATTCCTCAACAAGAAATGGATCAAAATGAGAACATGGTACAAAACCCCACCTATTAATATATTGCTTTCTTACTAGTAATTAATAAATTACAAAAGCCAGCGATAATAAGTGATATTCCTGCCAATATCATTGTGTTAATATCTTCTTGACCTAATAAATTAGATAAGAAATTGATACCTCCAAGCGCAGCAAAAATTTGAGGCAATACAATAAACATATTAAAGATGCCCATAAAAATGCCCATTTTTTTAGGATCAACTGAACTTGAAAGCATTGCGTAGGGCATAGACAGGATGCTTCCCCAAGCTATTCCAATACAAATAAATGAAAAGATTAGAGTACTTGCCTGAGGAATAAAATACATGCTTAAAAAGCCAATTCCACCACAGACTAAAGAAAACATATGGACTAGTTTCCTGTTGATGGTGTATCTTGAAGTAAAAAATACAAATAACAAGGCAAAAACCATTGATGATAAACCATAAATACCCATATATGACCCTACCAAATTTGATGCTTTCTGAAAAGCTTCATTTTTATTATCGTAAATTAATTTTTGTTCTTCTATATTAAAATCATAATCTGAAATTATTGGTGCCGGTGCATCAAAAACAAAGTCGGTAATAGCCGGGTTTGCCATACTCCACATAGTAAAAAAAGCAAACCAACTGAAGAACTGAATAAGGCCTAACTTTTTCATTGTTGAGGACATATTTAAAACATTTTTCCCAATTTCTTTAAATAAACTATTTCCTTGCTTCTTTTCTTTTTCAAATTCTTCGAAATTTTCGGGCGGGTATTCAGATGTTGTTATAATAGTATAAATAATACTTAATAAAAAAACAGCAGCCCCAACCATAAATGCTATTTTTACGGACATCGGTATAACACCTTGAGGTGCAGAATCACTAACTCCAAGCTTAGAAATAAACCATGGCAGATTAGATGCAACCCATGTGCCAATGCCAATAATTAGTGTTTGTACAATAAATCCATAGGATCTTTGTGATTCGTCCAATTTGTCAGCTACAAGTGCTCTAAATGGCTCCATTGAAATATTAATAGAAGCATCCAAAACCCACAAACATCCCGCAGCTACCCATAGCGTTGGTGAATAAGGAACAAAAAATAAAACAACTGAACTTAATATAGCCCCGATTAAAAAATAAGGTCTTCTTCTTCCTAGTTTCTTATGCCAGGTTCTATCACTCATGTAACCTATAATTGGCTGAACAAGTAGGCCAGTTAAGGGAGCGGCAATCCATAATAAAGGAATATCTTGTTTATCCGCACCAAGGGTTTGGAAAATTCGTGTCATAAAACCGCCTTGCAATGCAAAGCCAAACTGAATACCTAAGAACCCAAAGCTCATGTTCCATATATCCCAAAATCCTAATAGTTTCTTCGATTTCATATTATTTTATATTTGAATAGATATGATATTCCCATGCATTCAGTTGTATTTGATCAGGTAATTTTTGGGTCTCATTTTCCTCTGAAAATAATGAATAAAAAAGTTTATTTGATTTAATTTCTTTAAGTTTAACATCAATATTTTCTTTAGATAAATTAAAAACTAAAACAATCTCATGATCATCTTTAGTTCTGTGTATAACTAAAGCATCTTTATTTTCTTGTGCAATAATTATTGGTTTACCACCAAAATTCCCGTTCCATAATGCTTTATTTTTCTCTTTGAGACCGAATAAAGTTTGGTAATGTTGTGAAAGTTCGTAATTATTCCATTGGATGGTATCTTTTTCAAAGAAGCGCAATCGCTTTTGAAGATTAGACTCTTGTCCTCCGTAGATTAATGGCATTCCTTCCATAACACTGACTAATGCATTCATAGCTTTTAACGAAGGTCCAAGTCGCTCTTCGGCGTAACCTTTCCATGAATTTTCATCATGATTAGAAGTAAAATGTAGCCTGTATGCACCACTAGGAAACCGATTTTTATTTTTATTTATATTTTCGATAAGGTCTTTGGCAGATTTTTTACCATTGGCAATTTCGTTCATGATAAAGTGAGCTTCCCAAGCATATGTCATATCAAATGCTTTATTGTGAAGTTTTGGATTTTCTGCTTCAGCTAACATGAATACATCTTTTACCTTATCCAATTCTATTCTACAGGAGTCCCAAAAGGAAATAGGTACCCAGTCAGCTACATCACATCTAAAACCATCTATATCTGATTCAGTTAGCCAAAATTTCATTGCATTTACCATTTCATTCTGCATTTCTCGGCTTTCATAATTCAAATCGGCAACATCCCACCAATCGGTACCATTGGGTGGTTGTAAATTATCTAATGAATCCAAATTATACCAATCTAAATTACCTTCTTGAATCCAAACATTATCAAAAGAGGTATGGTTGGCTACCCAATCAATAATTACTTTCATGTCAAGTTCATGAATTTGTTTTACTAATTGATTAAAATCTTCCAATGTTCCAAACTCTGGATTAATGGACCTATAATCTTTTATGGAATAATAACTACCCAACGATCCTTTTCTATTAACTTGACCTATTTCATGAATAGGCATAAACCAAATAATATCTACACCTAATTCCTTAATTCTTGGTAGGTGCTTTGAAAAAGCGTTAAAGGTTCCTTCAGCAGTAAACTGTCTAACGTTTACTTCATACATTACAGCATTTTTTGTCCATGAAAGTTTATCAGCATTCTCTTGCTGAATTTGATTAGAACATGAAAAAAAGAATGGTAAAATGATTAATAGTAAAATAATTTGCTTCATAATTTTATTGTTTAGTGTAAATATCAAATGAGTATGGAGGTAATACTATTTGTTCGTTTAGAGTTGTTGAATTAAAGTGATTTTTATATGAATTAATTTCTTGTAAGTTTGGTAATGTTATCGCTTTTTCACTTTTGTTAAACATAACTATAACCTTGTTGTTTAGGAAAACTCGCTCATAAACAAAAACATTATTTGAAATATGTAATAGATTAAATTCACCAAAGGTTAGCGCAATATTGTTGGCTCTTAATGCAAAAAGTTGTTTGATCGTATTTTTGACATCCTTTTGAAACGTATTTAGTCCCTCAAATATCATTGGTCTTCTGTTATCAGGATCTCCAGCACCAACCATTCCAATTTCGTCACCGTAGTAAATAACTGGCACCCCAGGTATAGTCAGATTAAATGCACTTAGAAGTTTCAATTTGTAATAACCAATGGTGTCAGCCATTTCAACATTTCTTACCCATCCAGCTTCTTTTTCATCTTCCAAAAAGCTAAGTGCTTTACCAGCATAACTTATAAATCTAGGAATATCGTGATTTCCACTAATATTGCCCATTAATGAATGATTGGAATAATATTCAAAACTTTCCATTAATGAATTATATAGTTTGGGAAAGCCAGTGCTATCGTCAGAAAAAACGAGTCTTGAATCGAAATATAAATTGAAATCAAACTGTCCGTCCAGTTTATCATTAGAGATATAACTCCCAATGAGTTCTCTACTACCAAAGGTTTCGCCAATTTGATAAATAGATTTTTTAGGTAAACGATTTTTGATTTTTTGAGTTAAGGTCTGCCAGTAAGATGTTGGAATATGTTTGGTTGCATCGTGTCTAAAACCATCTAAATTATATTCTATTAGCATGTGTAGGGCAGAGTCTGTCATTGCCTCAGCGGCTTCAGGAATAGTAAGGTCTATAGTTGGTAAAAAGCGATCGAACCATGTAGTCAATCTTTGTTCATCCCAAATTCTAATATTTTCTTCCCCATTTTCTAATATTAAATCGGTAGCCCAATCAGGGTTATTAAGGATAAAGGGGTTTTTTTCGTGAACATGATTAGACACAAAATCTAGTAGAACTTGTATATTTTTTGAATGAGCTTTATCAACTAATTTTTTTAATTCTTGACTTGTGCCAAATCGAGTGTCGATAGAAGTACAAGAAATAGGCCAGTATCCATGGTAGCCGGAGTACTTTCTATGTGGAGCTGGATATTCTACTTCTGCATAATATGGGTTTTGAGTAATTGGTGAAAGCCAAACTGTATTTACTCCAAGCTCACTAAAATAGCCTTGTTGAATTTTTTGGGTAATGCCTTCCAAGTCTCCTCCAAAGTAGTTTGCTTTTTCATGAACTTCTTTATCATCAATTGGCAAGTCGTTACCTCTTTTACCATTATTAAATCTATCAACCAACACGAAATAAATCATTTGAGTATATTTATCGCGTGGGTTTAACATTTGACTATTTGTTATGACCTTACCTTTTTTCAAGGGGATCAATAAGTTATTACTCTCACCATATTTATTAAAACTATAAGCTCTTAGATAAGAATATTCTTCAATGAATGCTTCTTTTGGAAAAATAATTTCTTTTGAAGATATAAGTTGATTTTCCCAAAAAATAAATACTCTTTCGGCATTTTTGTTAGTAATTTTTAATTTATCATTTGTAAAACTAAACTCTAACTTGGGTTTTTTATCAATTTGGTTGATAATATTGATAACTGAATTTACACCTCCGTTACCATTTGGTTCACTATTTGGATTGTCATAATCTAATTGCCATTTTCCATCTAATACTATTTGATATTGATACTTACCCGGATTTAAAAACAATGGTGATTGCCATTGACCATCAATAAGTTTAAGAGAGGTCAATGCTGGGTTCCAATCGTTAAATTGCCCTGCTAACTGAACCTCCTTATAACTTTTCTCTTTTGGATTGAATGAAAACTGTATTTTTTGTTTTCTACTTTTTTTCAATAAAATATCATTATGCTTACCTTCAGACCAAATTGTGAGTACTGAAAGTATGGGGCTGTCATCGTTAGGAATGATATGTAATATTTGATTATTAGGTGTTAAAGTATAAGCAATCTCGCAAGTAACAGAGTCTATCTTTGAATTAAATATGTAAGCCATGTTGATAGATGTTGTATCTTCAGACAAGGTAATTGGCGTTATAAAAGACGAATTAGAACTGAATGACTTTGTCCCAATAAAGCCGATAAAAATCACAAGGATAGTTAATTTTCTTAGCATACAATTGTTAGTTGTGAATTAGGTTCAAGACTATATGCTTTACTTCCTGTAGAAATATTAACTGCTTGGTCGCCATAATTTGTTAGTACACTTCTTTTCTTTTTAATATCAAATTTCACTTTCTGATTTCTGTACATTATATTAAAACAATAGGACTGCCATTGTTCGGGAACAATGGGTTTAAACTCTAGACCTTTTTCATTAACTCTAATACCAGCAAAGCCTTCTACCACACTTAGCCAAGTTCCGGCCATACTGGTAATATGAAGACCTTCATGCACTTCGTGATTGTAATCATCAAGGTCTAGCCTCGCCGTTCTAAGATACATTTCATAGGCTTTTTTGTGGTTGTTAATTTTTGAAAATAATATGGAGTGTACACTAGGAGATAAGGATGATTCATGAACAGTCAGCGGCTCGTAGTACTCTATATTTTCTTTAATCACTTTTTCACTAAAGTGATTTTCAAAAAAATATAAACCTTGTAAAACATCGGCTTGTTTGATAAATACAGACCTTAGAATTTTGTCCCAAGACCAATGCTGATTAATGGGTCTTTGGTTTCTTGCAAGTTTAGTAGCCGGAATTATTTGTTTGTCTAAAAAACCATCATTTTGTAAAAAAATATTTGTTCCTTGAATAGTTGGCAGATATATTTTGTTAATAATATCTTTCCAATGATTTAATTCTATTTCTTCCAATTGTATTTTATTAGGAAAACTTTGTAATGACTCAAGGGTATATTCCAAACACCATTTAGCTATGTAGTTGGTGTACCAATTATTATTGACATTGTTTTCATATTCATTGGGTCCGGTAACTCCTAAAATGACATATTTAGACTTATCCTCAGACCAATTCACCCGCTGTGCCCAAAATTTAGCAATAGCTACTAGTACATCTAGTCCATATTGTTCTAAATACTCATAATCTAGAGTATGTTTTACATAATTATATATAGCATAAGCTATCGCTCCATTTCTATGGATTTCTTCAAATGTGATTTCCCATTCGTTATGACACTCTTCTCCATTCATTGTAACCATTGGAAACAGTGCAGCACCATCTTTAAACCCAAGTTTTTCGGCATTTTCAACAGCTTTTTGTAGTTGATTGAACCTATATTTGAGTAAATTTTTTGCTACAGAACTATTTGACGTCTTCAAATAGAACGGAATACAATAGGCTTCTGTATCCCAATAAGTGGCACCACCGTATTTTTCACCAGTAAATCCTTTTGGGCCAATGTTCAAATAGGAATATTTACCATTATATGTTTGGAATAATTGAAAGATATTAAATCTAATCGCTTGTTGTGCGTTAATGTCTCCTTCAATTTGAATATCCGCCTTGTCCCATATTTGTTGCCAAGCTTCTGAGTGATCTATTTTTAATTTCTCGTAAGTATTTTCCTTAGCTTGAACTGCGTTTTTATTCACTAAATCTATTAACTTCTCTTTATCGTATTTAAGAGAAGTTAGCACAGAGGTGTACTTATTTATTGTAAGTGTTTTCCCTGCTTCTAAAAAACAATCAAAGCTTCTTGATACAAAACGGTCTCCAATAGTTTTTTTAGAGTCAATAATAAAATTATCCTTATTTATATTTAAGGTTGTGAATTGTGAAAGAGCTACCCAAAAGTTAGTTTTTTTTGTAGCTGCAATGATAAGATCGCACTCATCATTATTTCGAGATTCAACATTTTGCCAAAAATAATCGTCGTAGTTTGAGTCTTCATTTTTAATATCAAAGTCAAGAAATGAATCGATATTAATGTTTACTTCTTTATTAGATGTTATTGAATATGAAATAGCTCCAATCTCATCATTATCCATAGAGCAAAAGCGTTGGCAATTTACTTGAATTTGTTTTTTATTAGGTAATTGACAACTAAACTTTCTACTAAGTATTCCAGACTTCATATCCAATTCTCTGTAAAACGACTGAACTTTTAGCATTGATAAATCTAAGGAGTAGCCATCGATTTCAATATCCAATCTAATCCAATTACATGAGTTTAAGACTTTGGCGAAATAGTCTGGATAGCCATTTTTCCACCATCCTACTTTAGTTGGATCAGGGTAGTATATGCCACCTGTGTAATTGCCCAATAAACTTTTATCGGAATATTTTTCTTCAAAATTAGCTCTCTGACCAAATGATCCATTACCAATACTAAAAATACTTTCGTATGCTCTTTGATCTGTTCCAAGCTCATTTTGCTTGATTTTCCAGGCATCTAAATCAACTAACTGTCGCATATTGATCTAATTTGAAGTCTAAAAAATTATCAATGTAAAAATCCGCTTTTCCTAGCAACTCTTTATTGCCGACACCGATTACTTTAAAGCCTCCATCCTTTGCAGCTTTAACTCCACTTAAGGAGTCTTCAAAAACTATGCAATGACTTGCTTTAAGTTCCAGATTTTTAGCAGCCTTAATAAATATATCAGGGCTTGGCTTAAGCTTTTTAACCATGTTACCGTCAATTATACTATCAAAGTATGAGCTTAAGTTAAGATAGTTTAAAATATCTTTAGCATTTTTAGATGAAGAACCTATTGCTAACTTGAATTCCTTATGATTTAATCCTTGAAGAAAATTTTCTACTCCTAACAATAAATTGTCACGAGTTAGATTTTTGAGTTTTTTTCGATATAAATTATTTTTAGTTTCTAAAACTAAATTAGTTTCTTCATCGCTTAATTGAATGTTGCCGATTTCCATAATTAAATTCCAAGAGTCTCTTCTACTGAGTCCTTTTAAGTTCTCGTTAATTGATTTATCTATTTGAATTGAATATTTGTTAGCAACACTCTTCCATGCTTCATAATGGTAAGTGTCAGTATTTACAATAACACCATCTAAATCAAATATTAAACCTTTAATCACTTTATATGTATTATTTTTTTTCTGTAAGAATCTGTTGGAGTTTTAATTTCACAAATATAAAACCCGTTTTCTAATGAAAGGTTACTTTCTTTAAGATTGATTTTATATGAAAAAATATTTGATTTATTGGTACTTAACTTTTTATTAAAAATCAGTTCACCTATGTGATTATATAAAGTCAAATCACAGAAAGTATATTTGTCAAGCTTAAGGTTTATTTCAAGAACATTGTTAAATGGATTTGGATATATTCTTAAATCTTCTTTACTTTCATAATAATTATTTGAAATAGAGGTATTGATTTCATTTGTATCAATTGGATTATTGAGATCAGGTAATTGGAGTTTTATATCAGTATAAATTTTCCATTCACCAGGATTTAAATTAAGTGTCATATCTACATTCTCTACAAACAAGCTATCGCCCGACATATAGTCATACCACCATCCATTATGTTGAAATCCAGTGTAGACATTATCATTGTATATATTAAAGTTACCAACTATTGTGGCTTTCATGTCATTATCATCTATATATATTTGTTTTTGTGTTCCCCAGGTTTCTAGCCTATATTGGTTAGTTCTAAATGACGGATATGTAGTTTTCAAATTAATCAAAGCAGCATATTCTAAATACAATTGTCTTCTGTAAAAATCTAAATAATAATCCCATTTTACTGGCTTTGGACTTGTTCTAGACTCTTCGGTATTACTTGGAAAGTTAATTGAATAATCATAACCTAATTCTCCAAATTGCCAAATCATTTTAGGTCCAGGTATAGTAAAAAAGAAAGCCGCAGCTTGTGCCATTCTTTTTAGAGATGTATTCAAATCATTTATATCATAGTCAGCAGTTTGATTTCCATAAAGAAGGTTGTTATACATTAATCTTTCTTCGTCATGACTTTCCATAAATCCAACTAAGTTATGAAATGCCCATCCTCTTTCAAGATGGGATACTCCATATTCGAAATCATCGTTTTGTCCACCAACATAACCCATTGTAGCTTGGTTATATTCTGAATGTGCTTTCCCCCACAAAAGACATCCATGTGCTGCTAGTTCCATTTCTTCATCATTATTAGCAAAGTGTTCTAAAATAACTAATGTTCCGGGATGTTTATTCCAAAGATTATTTGTAATTCGTTTAATGTTATTTACTCTTTCTATATCATAATTGCCCCATAAGGCAACGTCACCAATTGAGTTAAATTGGGTTAAACCTTTAGAAAGATCAAACCTATATCCATCAAACCTAAAGTTTGTTGTCCAAAAATCCAGTACACTATCCGTAAAAGCTTGAACATAAGGGGAGGAGTGATTAAAGTCATAGCCAACATTAAATGGATGAGTTGGTTGTGTGTTAAACCATGGACTTTCAGATGTTGGTTCATCTTTACCAATATCATAATAAAGTCTTAGCCATGGATTAGGTCTAAATGCATGATTTAATACAATATCCATTATTACAGCTATTCCGTTTTTATGGCAAGAATCAACTAAAGCTTTTAATGTATTTTCTGGTCCATAAAACTTTTCCGCAGCAAAGAAAAATGTTGGCGCATAACCCCAAGAAAGTAAGCCATCATATTCAATAACAGGCATAAGCTCAATGGCATTAATTCCAAGTTTTTTGAGATAATCTAATGAATCTATTACAGTTTGATAGTCTGATCTAAATGAAAAATCTCTAATGAGTAATTCATAAATAACTAAATCTCTAGAATCTGGAACTTGAAAATCATTTGATTCCCAGACATATTCATCTTGTTGAGTTTTAACTACAGATACGGCATGGTTAGTTAAGTTTTCAGGATAAGAAATTAAATTTGGATAAACAGAATTTGGAATATATTGATCGTAGCTTGAAATAATTTTTGTTGAGTAGGGGTCAGCAATCTTTATTTTTGCATCAACAAAGTATTGAAATCGATATTCGATTTCAGGACTTAGATCATTTATTTCAATCCAATACCTACCGTCGTTCGTTTTTTTCATCCTATAGTTTGGTTCAATTGTCCAATTAGTCCAGTCACCAATAACATATGTAAATTCTTTATTTGGTGCTTCTAAAACTAAAATGATTGAGGAATCATTAATAATATTAATACCATTTCTTACTCCCTCAGGAATTTCTTCAAATATTTGAGGATATTCTACAATGAAATAAATTGAGTCTGAGTATATATTACCATCACTTTGAATGTTATAGTGGATATAATGTTTACCAAAATCATTTGTAGAATAAACAAAATCTAAACTATCATCATATTCTTGTATTAGTAGATCGTCATTAACAAATAAATTAATTAGCGCATTTTCTCTAGTAATTATTTTAATCGGTATATTTTCATTTGGTTGAACTAATAATGGGAATTCCACTGGAGTAACAAATTTTGAAAATTCGTCTTCATCCATTAACGGAATGTAAAAATTAGTGTTGTTTTCATTTTTACCAGCTAGGCTTCCGTCTTCATTTCTAAAAATGAAAGCAATAAATTCATTTTCATCATTATTAGAAATATTAAAGAATGAGCTTATAATGAAAGTAATTTCATAAATATTATTGCCTAAATTAGACATTTGTATTATTGTATCTGCACCCTCATGCCATTGGACAGGAATGTTCATCCAATCATGGTTTGAGCTACTATACTTATTTAAAACCCCTGTATGAATGTATATATCGTCACAATCAATCAATTCACTATTACCTTCTGAAGAATTATATGTTATTGTTAATGTGTCATAAATAGATGGATAAGTTGGATACCAATCGATAACTTGAGAATATGTCGATACTGAAAATAAAAGTAAAATACTTATAATTCTAATCACTTTAAAATAATTTTATTGTTGTATTTTTTTTGCTCTGACTCTAGGCTCAGAAAATATAAACCCGACTCAAGTTCATTGAAATTATATGAATAGAAGTTCGAATTGATGGATAGGATATTTTTTGAATAAACTAATTGGCCAATAGTGTTATAAACTTTTATAGTCATAGGACTATTAATACGCTTTTTAAACTTAAAGTTGATAATTTTGTCTTTAGATGGATTAGGGTAGGATTCTAACTCTAATTGTGAATGATAATCGTATAATGATGTACTTTCTTCCATTGTCACTTTGATGGCTGAAAAAATACTAAGATCTGTGCTTTGTATTACTTGAGGATTATAGTCTAATATACCGGTAATAAAAATATCATTACATCCATTGTCCCTACCTGAGTAGAATCCATCAGAGCTTCTCAAAACTAGACCAATAGTATATGGATTTAAGTCTTGTGAAAATTGAATTGATGAATCGTTTTGTTGACTTAATGATGAAAAATAGTCTTCAACTATAAACTCTATTGACCACACACTATCACCTTCATTAGTCATTAGCCCAATTCCATCATCTTCAGCTTGTTCACCCCAATTACCAACTACATGTTGCCAAACCCTAGATTGATAAGGTGTGATTTGTGTTGTGCAAAAAATTTGATTTAGTTCTTCGTTTGAACAATCTCTGTTCGCAGGACCAAGCGGTTCGTTTTCTAAACATGAGCAAAGTCCTAAATGTGCATAAACTTTACCATCATCTAATATTCCTTCATTCAAATTACATGATGGATTCAGCATATCTTTAACATCAACCTCAATTCTAATCCAATGATTTTGTGATAAAACTTGAATATTTGAAAGTATTAATAACAAGCCTATTAATTTTTTCATAATTTTAATTTTTAAGTAATTTTACTGAATGTAATATGTTCTTATTTTTGAGAATTAAGTTATAATGCCCAAATCTTAAATTTTTTAAACTTAAATATTTCGAAGGTTTGCCTCTAAAAATTTCTTTTCCATTTAAGTCTATTAATAAGAATTGATCAAATTTTTCAAATCCATCAATACTTACTTTATTAATAAATGGGTTTGGATAAACTGAGAAACCTAAATCTAAATCGTCTATTTTAGTTGGATTGAATATAGAAGTCATTGTATTATTTCCACAATTATTTTCAGCAGTAAGTATTATAGTATCATTGTTGCAGAGTTCTATCTCTATGCTTATATTCTGTAACGTATCTTGAATAATATTCTGATGATTTATAATTTCCCACAGATAACTATTAGCATTAATTGATAGATTATTTAATGAAAGTAAATTATTATTAAACGTATATTCAAAATTTGCTGTTGGAAGTGACGCATTAATAACTTCAAAAACATCATATCCAACACAGCCTAACGAATCAGTAACAATTAATTTATATTGTCCAGATTCAGATAAATTATAAGGAATATTGTCTGAAATTGTATCACCATTTTCAAAATCTATAATTATTGTAGAAAACCAATTGTTGTTTAAGTCTATTTCAATACTTGAATTTGGACATAGTTCGAATATATCGCCAACATCAACATATGGTA
>CEVR01075902.1_pt1 | contig 21498 bp, 6 predicted proteins | sample 356541 | NCBI WGS metagenome assembly CEVR01 (sample SAMEA2623734, study PRJEB7988) | marine metagenome | isolation source: saline water (ENVO:00002010), including
CTCCCGTTTCAACCCACGTCGTCGCTTGAAGAATGAACCCGTCATATCTCCAATCAGACATGCAAATCCAAGGAACGATCCAAGAATGTAGGCTGTAAGCCATGGCCCTCCAACCGAAAACCATGCTCCATCAGAACCGGTCAACGGAGTAACAAAGACAGATGCTTCATCAAATGAGGTGCCGGCGATTGCTACTTGAAGCATACATAACAATCCTGCAGTGAGTGAACCTCCAATAAGACCGTTCCATGTCTTGCCATCACCAAGCATTCGATTCCCATCCTTCATGACACGACCGCCATCTATGGGCCAAGGACCGTACCCTGTTTTCGGAAACCATTTGCCCCACATCATTGCAAAAGTGTTGGCTATGAAACCTGGAAGGTAGAGCCAGAGAGTCATCAAAGCTAGGAGAAGAACACCCATTTCAGTTGCATCAGTTACATCGCTCATGATAGAATGGGATTGCATCTAGCACATGAAGACTGTTGTTATCTGAGGGTCGAAGCGGTTGAATTATCAGCCCAATACATCAGGACACGACATGGGTCGAACCGTGCTCATTGTCGGAGGTGGCGGACGAGAACACGCGTTGTGTCTTGCGCTCTCTCAGTCATCTTCTATCGAGGAAATTCATACGGCTCCTGGCAATGCAGGTACTCGGCATTTTGGTTCAAATCATGATGTCGCTGCTTCGGACATCGATGGTCTATTGGAACTCTCGCATCGTTTACAGATCGACTTCGTGGTTGTTGGTCCCGAAGCTCCGTTATGTGATGGACTTGCAGACAAACTTCTTTCGAAAGGCATTCCCTGTTTTGGTCCTCAACAACTTCATGCTGAACTTGAAGGTTCCAAACTGTTCGCAAAAAAGGCCATGAACGCTGCAGGAGTCCCTACTGCCGAGTACGATATCATTGATGATTCAACCAACATCAACGCTTGTCTTGATGCTCGTTCACATGATCCATGGGTCATCAAGCGAGATGTTCTTGCGGGTGGAAAGGGTGTTGTTGTAACTTCGAACCGCGAGGAGGCGATCGAATTTATCGAACGATCGATCCAATCCGATGGCCACGTTCTTCTCGAACGATTCCTCCCCGGTGAAGAGGCAAGTATGTTGGTTGTGATGGACAAATCTGGTTATGTTTGTTTGCCGCCAAGTCAAGATCACAAACGTGCTTATGATGGCGATAAAGGTCCAAACACAGGTGGCATGGGAGCATATTGCCCAGCACCAGTCGTCACTGAAACTATTCACCAGAAGACCGTTGAACGTATTGTTGAACCGATGTTTTCCTATCTCTCATCAATGGACATTCCTTATCGAGGCGTCTTGTATGTCGGACTCATGATCGATGAAAATGGTGACCCATATGTTGTTGAGTTTAACGTTCGGTTTGGTGACCCAGAATGCCAGGTAACTCTACCATTGGTGGACGGGGATGTAGGTGAACTTCTGTACGGAGCTGCGACAGATCAAATTTCAAAAATGGAAGTATCGTTTAAATCGCAACACGCTCTTACGGTTGTTCTAGCATCCGAAGGATATCCACAATCGGCAATAAAAGACAGGTTGATTCATGGTGCAGATCAGAGGCTTGATACATCAGAAACTTGGGTAAGTCATGCAGGGACTGCACTTGATGAACAAGGCAATTTGATATCCTCCGGTGGTAGAGTTCTTTCGGTCACATCGGTATCAGAAACCTTGCAAAAAGCGCGAGAGTTATCGTATCAACGCCTTGGCCTAATTCAACTCGAAGGCTCGCACCATAGGTTGGACATTGGACACCGTGCTTTGTGAGTCGAAAATTTCGATGACGTCCCTCGATTTCCCCTCCTTCTTCATCGTCATTGTTAAAAGAGGGTCGAAAGTGGGCAAAACGCTCCAGCCTTGCTGCTGTCGAGCAATCCTCTGAGGGAAAAAAATGGAAAAGGTATCAAAGACCTCGCAACGGCCTGTTTTTGGTTGGCTTATCGCCCCACTAGCAGTGCTTATTGCAATACTAGCAAACTACGTCGATGGACTCATGTCGATCGACGTTGAATTGAATAGCGATACGATGACGCCATTCATCGTCACAGGTGTAGCCGGTCTTCTGGCTGTCACCCCACGCATCCTCCGTGAACTAGGAACCATCCCAGAGTCGATCAACCAAACACAAATCTCCCTCGTCGTGTTTATCCTCGCTCTCATCGGTTCAGGTGTGGCAGAGTCACAGACGGATGGATTTGTTGGATTCACGTTCTTTGTCGTTCTGTTTGGAGGTTATCTCCTCGATACTCGTGAGCGCTACGAATGGATGACCATGCTCGTCTTTGCGGGTGTTGGTGTTCACTCTGCTTTCGATATTGCAGGTGCTACAGTTGTCGATAGTTATCTTCCAAGCATGTACGAGTTTTCAGAAGGACAATCTTATGATGTATCCACATTCCAGGAAACAGCGATCGGTTTTGTCTTCTTTACATGGTTGACTGTGTTCCCAATCATCGGTCTATTGGTCGGTGTTGCTGGACGAGGTGTCCTCAACCCCGCTGGTGACAAGGGATGGTTTTCCTTCAACACTGTAGAAGAAGGTTGGAATCGTCAAGCATTGCCGCTTCAAATCGCGCTACTCATCTGGGCAGGTGCGCATCTTGCAACAATCTGGCACTTTGACCAAGGTCAAATTGCTGATCGACTCCGACTCGGTGGACTTGGTGGCGTTGAGGCCGCCGGTTTCGTTGGCTACTATACTGCACTTCTAACTGGAATCATTGCCCTTATCGTATCCGGTATGGTCGCAGAACGTTGGTTGACTAGAGCCATGACTATCTCATCATTGTGGGCTTTGTATCTTATCGGTTCATGGTATGAAGAAGGATTCTGGACCAATGAAACATTTGCAGAATCATGGGCTCCGCTTATTTGGCTTGCTATCACATTCTTCATCGGTGTTGCTATCTCGATGATTGGAAATCACGAAAAGTACGGTGGCTGGTCCAACCGTGAAGAGCATCGCCCAAGTGGAGCTCGCCAGTTTTGGAATGCCCACTGGGCAAGTCTCCTTACTGCTGTTGCTTTCATCATCGGTCTCGTTATTCGCATCCAATGGTACGCAGTTCCTTCTATGCATGCAATGGGAACAGATGGCTTCGATATGACCGGTGGTTCCGACCCTTGGTACATGAAGCGAGTAGTCGATTACATTCTCGCCCAGAACGCACATCTCGTTTATGACGCTGATAGATTCTATCCAATCGGTGGTATCAACCCACGTCCTCCATTGTTTTCGTGGAGCTTGGCTATCGGTGCTATGATCCTTCAACCATTCCTTGGTGATGATGCGGTCTGGTGGAGTATGCTCGCTCTTCCTGCAATCTATGGCGCACTTACAATTTTGCCAGTTGCTACCATTGCTCGTGACCACTTCGGAAAGGCTGCTGGTGTCATCGCTGCTTGGTTGATTGCATTCATGCCTGCTCACGTTACTCATTCGACTTGGGGTCTTGCGGACCACGACTCGTTCGTAATGTTGTTCATTGTTCTTGGATTCATGTTCTATCTTCGTGCGGTGAAGTATGCTGGATCAGAACGTCTTGTTCGGACCACATCGATCCGTCCACTCGACATGCTTCGAGCTATGGGCGCTGTGGCGCAAGAGCGCAAGTATGCAATGTCAAATGCCGTACTTGCTGGTGTTGCATTTGGTGCAGCAAGCCTTGGTTGGAAAGGGTTCGTTGCAGGACCTGCAATCTTGTTCCTTGCCTACGCTGCCCAGGTTGCTCTCAACATGTTCCGACGTCGAGACTCGACGATCTTGAGTACGCTCTTCTTGACGATGTTGCTCACGAACTTACTGGTTGCATTACCATTCTATGCACACCCGCAGATGAATCTCATGTTGAATGGAACAGGTCTTCAACCGTTCCTCTTCATTCTGTTGTTCACCGTCGTCATCATGTACATCACGACTGGATTCCGTGACAAGCCTTGGTTGCTTGTTCTAGGAACACTAGCGGTCGGAGCAACGGTCTTCCTTGCGACTCTCTATGTTCTGAAGATCACCAACCTAAGCAATGCTTGGGATGTGTTATTCACTGGTAGTGGATACTTCACGAAAACCAAGATTTTCGGAACTGTTGCTGAAGCAAATGCTCCGGATCGAGGATACATGTTTGCAAGCTTTGGACCGATCGTCTTCGTGTTCGCACTCGTCGTCGGATTGACCTCTTCATGGAGGACATTCAGTCAACGCAGTCAAATTTCCTTGGTCTTCGCAGTCTGGATTTTCACTGCTTCTTACATGTCGTGGACCGCTGCTCGTTTCCTGTTCAATGCAACTCCTGTAGTTGCAGTAATGGGTGCAGCAGGTATTGTTGGCTTTTGGAAATGGGCTGGTTGGGACGGTCTTGTTCGAAATTGGCGACGTGCTGGAATCCGAACTCCTTCGGAACGTATCGCTGGAGCGCGCCGTGTAGTATGGCGCACACCATCGTTCTCTGCAGTTGTTCTCGTTCTCATCATGCTTTCAGGCCAACAACTAACCTACGGTCTTGACTCTGCTATTCCAAGCAATTCACCTGCAGAAGGTGATCTGGATGAGTCGATCTACTACACTGTCCCTGACATCATGCGATGGGATGGACTTGGAGTCTCAATACTTGATAGTCGAGATTACGAAGCCTTTGGTGGCCGAGCATACATGGGATCATTCGGAAGTGGCTTCAATGGCCAGTCTTGGAATGATGCCCATCAATGGTTGTCGGAACAGGATATCTACCACGAAGGTGTAACCGATAAAACAGGTTGCGATGAAGAAAATGGTATCTGGGTTAGTGAATCCAGTCTTTGTGAAATGAAGTTCGGTGACAAACCTGCCTTCGTCTCATGGTGGGACTACGGTTTCCAAGCACTCAATACTGGTGAACACCCCTCCGTATCAGATAACTTCCAAAGCGGTATTCCTGCTTCTGGTAACATGTTACTAGCACGAAGCCAAACCGACTTGGTAGCCATGTTCATCCAACATCTTGCGGTTGGAGATATCACTTACAACCTCGCAAAGACAGGTGAGAAGTCGTTCACTCCTTCATTCGAGTCAGTACTCAAGAAGGAATTCAACAGTGCAGAGCAATTTGCTGAACTTGAACTCATTATGATTCAGGAAGGAAAGGATCTCAACGATATGGCTGATGTTGTAGTTGACCATTCATTCGAGGTCTTCAAGAACAAAGGTGATGCTTACATGAGCCGAGGTTATCCTCTTGATAGCAACGGAATCCCTGACGAATCACTCGGACTCCATTATCGAGTCTGGGCTGATGGTGAGCTAATTCCATGTGAAAACCCAAGTGAAGAATTTTGTTCAAATGGAGACTATATCTCAGAAGAAGTTGCAAACAGCACCTTCCGAAACAATGCTGATGTTAGTTCATCCGAAGTTTACGCAACAACACACTACACCTTCGGCGACTATTGGTACACTTCTGACTTGGTCGAAGAGTACTCTTCAGTTTCAACCAGTATTCACCGTTCAAACGCACACATTGCACTTGTAGTTCAATTGTTGACCAATGGTTTGACAGATGATGAAATCGTTGACCTCTACCATGAGATAATTGAACTCGAGGACATTTACGAAGTTCAAGACTACAACGGAGCACCTGGCGAAACTCTCGAACGTGATCATGAGATTCGTTACTTTGCTATCGATGACAAACTGTATCCACGTGCTGGCCGCTACAATTCAGAGGCTGGCTACAATGGTGGACGACCATTGGGTATCTTTGGTGCACCTACCATCCTTTCAGGACAAGATTTCAATACTTTCACCAACGAAGTTTACGAAACCAAGCGTGGTGACCAACCTGTCCTTGAAATGGATCGAGAAGCTGTTGATGAAGCAATGCTGAAGGACATCTTGGACCAACAGTCAGGTGCAGAAATCGAACCGCTGACTGTTGAAGACATTCGTGTCGACCATCTCCCAGAATTCTTTGATACGATGTTGGCTCGTTCCTACGTCGGTTATGGTGCTTCTACACTTGGTGCTGATGCAGGTTCTACCAATCCACAACCTCGTCAGCAACTCAGCGAAGGTTCTCGCGGAACCTCGTTCCTACAGCAAGCATACCCGCTTCCTGGTGCAATGATGAATCACTTTGTTATTGCAAATTGGTACGATCCTGATACGCCTGCGATTCTTGCAAATGCAAATGTAAAGATCATGAAGTATTACTCTGGTGCTGAAATTTCAGGTACTGTTGTCACGGAAGATGATGGAATGGGATTGCCGAATGCACGAATCCTCATCGAGCGAGATGCTTTCTCAGGAGAAGGTTCTGAAGATCTTGACGAAGATACCTATTGGATTCCAATCGGTATGACTGATGCTGATGAGAACGGAGACTGGAGTTTCCTTGCACCTGCAGGTAAAATCCGAGTTTCTGCATTCGCTGGTGTCTTTGACGACACATTCGCAATTCAGGAAATCCAAAGTGGTGAATTTGTCGATGGATTCAGTGATGTATTGACCGAAACCAACGAAGATCGTGAAGTCTATGCTATTACATCCATTCTTGGCCAAGTAGCTAACATGACTTGGCTTGGTGAGACCACACTCAACATCACTGGTGCCCAAGCGGACCGAGATGCTGATGCACCAACTCCAGAATCAATGGATATCGAAGTTCAGAGTACAGGTGTATCCGGTACAGTTACATGGACTGGTTATGGTGATTTCGATGGTGAGCCACTTGTTGAGACGGACTTCATTCTCAGAAATATCTGGGCAATGACCGAAAACTACACGCTCACAACCACCAACGGTTCCTTTGACACCGATGAAACCCGTGTTCTCCAAGGAACAGGAGAAGTGACCTTCTCAGATATTGGTACCTTCACAAGCGAAGGTGTTGCCCTTGCCTACGACTTTACAGGAAACTTCACCCGAGAGATTTCGGATGCGCGAGTATTCTCTGGTAATGGAACTTGGATTGGTATGGGTACCATCGAAGCTACTTGGATAGAACACGATAATGCATCGCTTGATTGTGGTGAAAACTTGACCATGCCTGCAAATGCGACACTCTGTATAATCTCTACAGGAACGGATTTCTCAACCTATCTCCTCGATGGTGAAGTTATGGCCAATGGCCGGTTGACTTCCGATGGTATCAGTACACTGACCAAGGAACTCGACGGTGAAACCTTCGAAGGTACAGGTATTTTCGAGGGTGTTGGAACGCTCAATGGAACAGGGCTGTTCATCGGTCCGGGAACCTTTAGCGGTGACATTGTCAGCCCCGGTTCCTTCTACCAAACGGGTCTAGTTCCAGGTGTTTACAACATGATTGCACTCATGCCGAATGGTCGAGAGATTCTCTTGCCAGATCCGGTTGAGGTTGGCATTGAGCCAAGTTATGATCTTTCCATGACCGTACCTGCTTCACTGTTTGAGGACCAATTAACAACGATGTCTGGTGAAGCGATTCCAAACCAAGAAGTTCAACTCATCGATGTAGTTCTTGGAGAAGATGAAATGATTGTTCTCACTTCTGATGATGATGGAAACGTAACTTATGGACCGATCACTGCTGGAGAATACTACGTTCGTGTAGACCTCGATGACGATGGATTCTTTGAACTCAATCAGACAATGAAAGTCTTCGATGAGCCAATGAACTTTACATTCGATATGGGTGTCCCAGACATGTATGATCTAACCATTACTCTCAATGGTCCAGAAGGTTTTGATGTTGCAGGACGTGAAGTCAACTTCACAGACCCGCTCGGTCTTATGCCAATTGACATTGTATCGGACGAGAGCGGTGTTGTTTATGTCGAACTTCCTATCGGAGAGTGGTCAATTAGCGATAATAGCGATGAAGATTACATTCTCATCGAGGAAGTCACGGTCGAGGATTCAGATATGACTCTGGACTTTACTTATGCTACATCTGTTTGGGTTAATGGCTCCATTGACGCTCCAAATATTGCTGGATTTACCTACGAGGAATGGCTTGCCCTCCCTGAAGATGCGAAACTTTACGAGAACGCAAGTTCAGTACCAGTTCGATTCCATGGCAATGGTTTGGAATTCACAGTGGTCACTGATCAGTTCGGTGAATTCAGTCAACGTCTACCTGCTGGAATGACGTTTAATTTGAATGCTCAGAGTTCCGTCTCAAGTTTCGCTATTGGCTCGTCCGTCGTTGTTACAGAAGGCATGGACGAACTTGATGCATTGATTCTTGGACCAACCATGGATGTTGTCGGTTCGGTTTATCTCTTCGATAACGAGACAAACTGGAATCAAGATATTCCAAATTACGAACCTGTCGAAATTCACGCAACTGGTGAAGATGGCATTGTTTGGACAACAACTACTGATGAAGCAGGACTGTTCAACATGCAACTCCTCAATGGAACATGGACATTCAGTATTCCTGCATCAGAGTATAACGCTGATTCCGTTACGGGCTACTCCGTCAATGTTCAGGAGGGTATGAATCCTGAACCTGTTGGATTGATTGCAAACCCAAGCAACAGCACTGTGACGCTCAATGTCTTCACGGATCTTGGCGATGGTGTCTTTGAAAATGGAACTGCAATACGTCCAGACATCCAACTTATTCCAGTTTCCGAGGTTGGCCAACAAGTCAACATCACCTCTAGTGATTATTCAGAGGATGGAATTGTGGATGTTGTCCTCAGTCCTGGAATTTATGCGATTACAACAAATGATTTGGCTGCCTCCGATGAAAATGCTACGGATGCAAGTCTCGAAATTAGCGGTGTACTCGATGTTATCTCAATCGGCTTAACTGGACCTGAAGAGGCTGTTCTTGTTCCAATCGTTGATGCTTGGAGAATGAACGGAACCATCACATGGGCTAATGGCTCAGCAATGGTTGAGAACTTCTTGTTATCAACCCCTGATGGTACTGATTACGTTCCAATTGCCGTTGATGAGAACGGAACGTTCGCAACCTATGTCGAAAGCGGAGATTACATTGTTGTCGTTGCACCACTTCTCAATGGAGATGCAATTACTGAATCATTGCGAATGCCGATAACAATCGATGATGATTCAAGTGCACGCACAAATCTTTCGCTCGCGCTTGTGGAAGCCATTGAGGTTTCACTGACGCTGAAAGAAAGTGGAACCGAATCCGCACTTGTTGGCAAGAATGTTGTTCTAGTCAGCCATGATGGATTTGGTAATATCACTATGAATCCATCGGATGTTGGTGGTAATGCTACCCAATTAATCATGCCTGGTACATGGAGTCTCTTCATGAATGAAACTGCTGCACAACGTGTTTGGTCAGTTGATGAAGATCCTGAGACGTTTACTGAAAACACAAGTTTGGGAACTGTCTATGCAGATCTAGAAGTTGAAATCGGCGGTAAGGCTTACTGGGATACGAATGAAGATGATATTGCTGATGCAAACGAAGGAGTTGAAGGTGCAAACGTTACTATCCAAGGTGGAAGCATTGACACAGTTGTTACAACAGATGCTACGGGTGTTTGGCGAATTTATGTACCAATTCTTGAGAACTACACAGTAACAGTAGCTAAGGATGGATTTGGCATCGTTTCCTATGATGATAACAATACTGGAACTTACGTTGTTGACAACGAACCAGTATCTCAGGATATTGAAATGTCTGCAGCAGAGGTTACTGTAACTGGTACAATCACGGATGTCCTCGATTCTTCTCGACTTGATGGTGCTTCGATCACGCTTTATGGGACCTCAGAGAATCAGGCAGATTCTGTTGACGTCGTAGGTACTATGGCAGCGGAAACACTTTCATTCACCGCAGTTGTTGAACCTGGTCAATGGGTTGTTGTTGTCTACGAAGACGATGCTCCGTTTAATGGCGGAGGTGTCGCTGTAGGTCTACTCGATGCTGAGGTACAAGATGGTGGAAACATCGAACTTGTCATGAATAAGGGTGGATGGGTTGATGTTTCAACCGAGTTTACTTCGTTCAATTTGCAAACCTTCAACGCAGGTACAGATAACACATCTTCTCCTGTTAGTGATATTATCGATGTTGAAGTTGATCTTGGTGATGGAAGAGTTTGGGAACTACCACTTGAATCAGATGGAACACTCCAAGTTCTCCTACCTGCTGATTCAGCAACCTTCAATTCAGAATTCTCGACTGTACAACGTGACCTTGTCATGAACTACACCGCTGGAATTTCTCTTGACAATGGTGATGAAGGACGAACTGCTATCATGCTTTCATACAACCGAAAGACGAACAGCGACCTAACTCTCTCCGTAAGTGGGGTTGAGGGAGCAACTGTTCTCGGTGATGAAAACCGTGACTTGCTCGCTATAGTCAACTCAGAAGATACCGATAACTACACTTCGATTGAATTCGATGTTCTTGCACAGTATGAAGGAACTGAGATATCCGATCCGTTTGATGTAACTGGAACGGTAACTGTTTCCCCTGATCAGGCTGATTGGTCGGTTGAATTCTATAACGGAACAGATTGGGTTGAAACTACAAATGTTCAACTTGGAATTGGTGATGTTGCAGAGAATGCTACACTTGAAGCAACTGTTCGAGCACGAATTGTCCTTCCATCCGTAGAAGCGGCTTGGTGGCTTGAGAATGGTCATGATATCAACATTCGATTCTCAGCGGACAGTGGTGATTTGACGGAAGTTTCAATCAATGTTGAGGTTCCTCAAATCTACGGCTTCAATACAACTGATGTTTCATCGACCGTTGGTGTTGCACCAGGAGGAAGTACAACCGCATCCTTGACGATTAACAACAATGGAAATGGTGATGATTCCTTTACTTACGAAGTATTGGATAACCTTCCAGAAGGATGGATTATTAGTCCAATGAACGGAGTTACGACCATTGCTAAGGAAAACATGCGCGACCTTGCATTCTCAGTCACTTCTTCGCCGGACTTTGATGACGGTCAAGTGACCGTTACAGTTCGAATTACAAGCGAGGACGGTGTAACACAAGAAGACGTTGAAATCGTTGTTGAGTCTGCTCGAATTGCATTGAGTTGGAACGAAGATCTTTCCCTGTCTCGAAGCAATGGATTTGCAGATGTTGATCCAAACACTGTTGTTATCGTCATTGAGAACAACGGTCTACGTCCAGCTCAACAAGTCACAGTCTTCCTAGATAGTGCTGGTATGTCTGAACTTAACATAACACTCAGCGTCCCTCCTGAAGGTTCGACAGACTTCGAGTTCGTCTTACCTATGGCAAGCCAAGGAATTACTCGATACGATGTCCGTGCAGTTGTTCTTGGTGATGATGCGAATTACACGACGTCAACTGTTGACGGCGACTTTGGTATCGAGTATCTGGTTCAAGGATCAGAAGATTCATCGAATCCAATTGTGATTATTAGCATCATTGTGTTGATTTTCGTTATCTTGTACTTTGGATTCAAGGCGTCTGCCCGAGCTCGTGGCTCAGGTAGTCGATTCTGATTTGCTAACAGACAAGACTTGATACACAAGGACCGCCCATTTTGGTGGGAGGGGCATGGAAGAATTACCTGGAGTTGAATTACTTCCCGAACCAGGGGAGCCTAAGATTCTCTCAGCAGTTGATCCTTCAACTAGTGGACATGAAGGCCAGTGGCGAGCGGAAGTGACCGGCTGGGCTCCAATTGTTCCTGATTCGATTCCATATCGACCGAAACGAATTTTTTCCTTTGTTTCAGGAGCCATCATTGCATTGTTTATGGGTATTATTGTAGTCTTATGGCAATCGGACCTCTTACTGTTGCAATTGCCTCCAGCAAAATCTGAGTGGGCGTTTGAAGAGTCAGAGATTCGTGAATTACAGGATGAAGGCCTATCGGGAGAAGGAGTACGTGTTTGTATGGTCGATACTGGTATTTCATTGACACATACGTCACTCAGTGATGTGGATGTTGTGTTCGAAGATTTTGTCGGTAATTCAATCGAGCCCAAGGACTACGGTTCAATTGCCCATGGAACATTGATGGCAGGGATATTGCTTTCAAATGACTTCCAAACGGGGATTGCTCCCAATGTAACTCTCGGTATGGCTGCAGCTCTGAGTGCTGATGGTGACAATAACACTGGTTCTGAGACAAGAGTCGCGGATGCCATTCGATGGTGTATTTTTGATTTTGAGGCAGACATAATTTCTCTCTCTCTTGGAGGTGAACAAGATCAATCCTCATCGAGAGAAGGTGTTGCAGTTTCTGCAACCCGACAAGCCATAGATGCTGGAATTTATGTTATCACTGCAGCGGGTAATGACGGAGGAGTGAACGATGATGGATTTGTGAGCGCACCTGGAAACGTTAATCTCGCCATTACGGTAGGTGCATCCGATAGTGATGGAAAAGCATGGAAGCGTTCATCACAGGGTGAAATAATGGATTCAGAGGGCAATCTAAGGGAATATCCTCATCAAAAACCAGAACTAATCGCTCCAGGAGTTGATATTCTTTCGACAGGCATGGACGATCAGTGGTATACATCGAGCGGCACATCAGACGCGACTGTTTTCGTTACAGGGGCGTTATCCTTGATTCTCGAAGCCTATCCAGAACTCAAACCAAACGAAAATTCTACGACTGCTTGTATCGAACTCGTTAAGCAAGCTCTCGCCGATTCAATAAGCACTGATTTACAACATGATTCGGTTGAAGGTTATGGGCAATTAAAGGCAAAAGCGTGGCTAAATCAACTTGCGGAGGACACGAATTGCTGATTTTAGCGCAGTATTTTATTGATATTATTAGTTAAAAGTGATATTCTAAACCTCATTTTTATGATATTATTAATCTGAAATGATATTCTTAATGGTGTCGATTGGGGCGCAGTATTATATTTGTTCACTGTTTCCCCGTGGGTAGAGGAATGAACATGCAAATTGCAAATGTTGGAAAAAGTGTAGGACTTGTAGGATTGTTACTTACATCCTTAATGATTGGGCTGGTCACAGTACCTACTGCGAGTGCAGTGAACGAAACTGCATCAGGAGAGATCATAACAACCGAGACTTGGAGTGGCACTCACACGCTAACAGGTGACGTCACTGTTAAAGAAGGTGCAAAACTAGTCATCAATGCAGGAACGACGGTCAATATTCCTGCAGGTGTATTCATCGACGTAGAAGGTGCGATATGCGCTGGTTCTGCTTCGTGTGGAGCCTCTCAAGGAAGTGCTTCTTCCCAAGTGCGTTTTGAATGGGCAACACCTTCTGACTACAGCGTCGCTGGACGATGCTATCAACAGGGTAATCAATTGTTGACAAACTCTGATGCTGCTTGCGGATCTGGAATAATCATCCGTAGCACCATCAATCAAGCATCAACTGGAATGTCTCATGTTTCCTTCAACAATGCATACGGCTATCCGATTTACGTGCAGACAATGCAGGCTGTCCAATATGGTACATTGGTCTTTGAAGGCTCTTCAGTTGCTGTTGACAATTTGGCTTTCTCTAATATCAATACATCAAACATCATCGCTCTTGATTTCGCAGCTCCAACAATTCGTGACTCCACATTTACTCTTGGAGATGATGGCCGTGGTTACGATGCAGCAGCAGTTCGAGCGTATGACGCAGGCGCAGGTATTCTGTCCGCCTTGACCATCACAGGTTCAACATTCACGGGTAATACGGAAGCACAGTGCGGTAACCAAGGAGGTGGCCGTGTGTTGATTTATGCTGAATCATCTTACATTTCCATGGACAACCTCGACATCAAGGACAATGCCTTCGGTGTCTTCTTCAAGGGTTCTTCGGGATCATTGGGCAACAGCACATTCGATGTCTTGTGCAACGCTATCGATACTAACTCATTCAAAACAACGGGCAATTTCGCCCACACTTTGTACCTTGATAACAACGTGATTACCACGGGAGAAGGTGCTGGAATCACCGCCTATGATGGTGCCATTGTATCAGCAACTTCGAACACCATCTCTGGCGCATCAGCAGGTTCTGGATTTGGTATTCGTGATTCGACCGTTATGGCTCACCGAAATACCCTTGGCCCGATTACTGGTTACAATGGATTTTGGGTCTATGGTCAGTCCGAGGTCGAAATCGAAAACAACACGATTCAAGATACGGCCAAAGAACCGATTCAAATTGGTGAATATCACTACCGTGACCAGAACAGCAACTATCCAGGTCCTTCACCTAATCGGGCATACATTGCAAACAACATCATCTCCAACAATAGTGGCGTGTGCTCCTCGTCTTGGATGTACGGTGGAGATTTCAACTGTCCTGCAATCCACGTTTTCACATCTTCAGCAACCATTGTTGACAATACTGTGACCAACAACGCTGGTGATGGACTACGAATCAAGGGGTCAATCGTCAACGTCCAACGCAATTCGATTGAAGCGGGCCAATTTGCGGCCAATATCTCACATTTCGATGATCAATACGGTCACAAATATGGTTCGATTGGTTACTTCTCAGGAAACACTTGGACCAATGCAACACAAGTGTACAACATTTCCGAATCTCGAGTTACAGTCCAATCCGAATACATTCCAGATGCAGGAGGAGAATATACCTACCCAGTCATGCTTCAATGGCTAGGTGCAGAGTGCCCTTATGTGCAATCTGAGTGTTTGCTTTTGCCAGATACTGCTGCAGTTCCTCCAAGGGACATGCCACTAGCGATCGAACTTGTCAACAACTCGACTATATTCTCTTTTGCTGATTTGCAGAACTTCGATCCATCCAAAGTTCACGTTCAGAATCAAAACTCTGCATGGGGTTCACAAGTTCGTCAAGGTGAACTGGTTCGATACCAAGTCAAGGCAAAGAACAGCAACGTTGCAGGTGCAACAGTGATTATCAAAGACGCTACTGGTCTGCCACTCTATGAGTTGACGACCGACAGTTTCGGTTTCACACAGCAAGTTTCACTTCCATCTGACTTCCTCCTCGATAGAAACTGGAATCACTTCGTTGGTGAGACAGGTGTTACCGTACCTGGAACAGATCCAAGCAATCCAACAATCCTCGATGAGGATACATGTTCAGACGGTTATGATAACGATGGTGACACCTTCGTCGATGCCGATGACCCTGATTGTGCAAATGGTCGCGAATTACCATTCTACATTGTCGAAGCTTACAAATTCGGCAAGGGTAAGAAGGATTTTGACTTCGTCCTCAGTGGGCCTATCGATGATGTAATCAGCCTCGATAATCAACGACCGAGTGTCACTGTTGAACAGTATGATGGTGATTCCTTTGCCATTAATGCAGTGATTACAGGAACTGCTTGGGATGGTCAATCAGGTCCATATCCACTGGACATTATTGCATACGATCGACAATTCGGTTTGATTGAACGAGTTGAGATTCAACCACCAGGTAGTACCGATTGGTACTACGCTGTTGATACGTCTGGTGCAAATGGTGAATTGACTAAAGAAAACCACCCATTCAAGACGTGGTCATTTGATTGGGACCTTTCCGCTCACCCGGATGGTGAGAGTGATGTCACCTTCAGAATCCGTTCTTATGATGGACTTGATCATTCACCGATTGAAGTTCGTAAATTCAAGTTGAACTTGGTACCTCCAACACTTTATCTCAACGAACCATTGGATGGATCGACACACTCCAATGGTAAAATCCTCTTTACGGGAACTGCATCAGATCCGTATTCAGGAACTTGGGGTTCAGACATTCAGGACATTTGGTTTGACGTAACCGGTCCAAATGGCTATGCTTCTCACTTTGCCATTGATGGTTCTGTCGCATGGGCGTATGAATGGAATTTCGAAGAACTAGAAACGGGAGAATACACTTTCGAAGTTTGGGCTAGTGATAGTGACTTCTGTGATGACGTTCAAGGAAATTGTGTGATTTCAACACGTACTGTCACAGTCCTCAATGATAATATCATTCCAATCGTAGATCTCCTAGAGCCTGATGGTCTCCAACCTGTTCGCGCGGAAACGGATACTTTACTGACAGGATATGCGAGCGATGGAGCAGATGGAACAATTACCCGTGTTGAGATTGAGATACTTGATTTAGCCAGCGGTTTACCAGTTCTTGATGGACCGGCTCCTGTCACTTCCTTTACTCAAGCAGGACCTGGTTATTCATGGTCTGCAGTTTGGGATACGAGTCGTCTAATTCACGAAAGACAATATGAGATTCGAGTCAAAGCTTACGATGGTGAAGATTACTCGGTTGAAGACGTAGTTCGAATTACCATCTCAAAGCCAAGCGATGCAAATAACATCCCTCCACAGTTCAACGCCACAAATTGGCCAAACCAGTTGACAATTTTCTGTGTCGTAGGTTCAAATTCTGAAAACCAGTGTGGCGGAGGAGCATCTCTCGATTTGAAACGGTATTTTATCGATCCTGATTCATCCTTTGATCAACTCAGTATTGACTTCTTAGACGATCTAACCGACCCGTCCGATGATTCGCACCAGTACTTTATCACAATCGATAGTGATGGAATTGCTCGATATGACCCGCCGACGACTCAGTCGAATGAGGATATTTCATCATGGACCATTGAGAACGTTCGATTCGTTGTTCGTGATGTATTCGATGAATCTGCAGTGTCTCGAGATGTTACGTTCTTCGTTCAAGCGATTGAATTCGATGTAACTCGTGATGATCCAAGCGAATCTGTAACTGCAACAGATTCAGCAACCTTTAGTGGAACTGGTTTACCTGGTGCGAGAATCGAAGCACGTTCCGTTGCTTCTGAGACGTTGATCAAGGCCGTCATAGTTGATGAGACAGGCAATTGGGAGATGAACCTCAGTTTGCAAGATATGAACGATGCATCCAACAATCTCAAGTTCTTGATGGATGGTCAGACCTTTGGAGGAAGTTCAGAACCTGCATCATTCAAGGTCGAGGTCGGCGAAGTTGATGGTGGTTCAAACCTGTTCTTGATTCTCGGTATCGTTATCGGTGCCTTGATTTTACTTGGTGGTGTTGCTTACTTCTTTGTAGAATTTGAAGAAATCGATGAGGAAGAATTTGATCAGACTCAACAGGTCGAAGAAGAAGTCGATCCATACGCATGGGGAAGAAAAGAAGTTGTGGAAATTCCTCAGCAGCATACTGTTGTTGAAACACAACCAGCAGCGCCTCAGGCATCTGCACAACACCCTGGATGGTTGTGGGATGAACAAAGCAATCAATGGGTTCCTGATCCAAACTATCAACCGCCTAACCAGTAGAGCGTGTGTGATTGAATGATTGCCAAACCCGGCGTTCAGGAGAAGGTGCTATTGCATCTTCTTGATTATGCTGATTTCAAAGAGAAGGTGGAAGTTCCTTTTGCCCTATCTCAAATGGGGATTGCCAACGCAGTAGCCATTGCACGGTCCAACGTTCCTCGTGCAATATCTGGTTTGAGAGATCAAGGGTTGCTCGTTGAACGACAAGCCCACGTTCAAGGTGTAAGTCGAAAACGAAAGGCCTACTTTCTAACCGATTCAGGAATTATCACTGCGGAAGAAACGTGGGGGCGACTTAGAGAATTCCAATTCCGTTGTATTAACGCTGAGGGCGAAACAGTCTCGACCTCTCTTGGTGCAGCGCATGAAGTACTTCCGTTCACGATGCGTCCAGTCGATATCATTCGTTATTTGGATGATAATCTCATACTCGATGTACGCTCGCTCTCTGAGGATCTAATCGAACGAGATTTATCAAAACAAGTTGAGAAGCAACTGGTAACATCGCTCGGTGATTTACCTCGATTACGTCATTTCTTTGGTCGAGAAAAAGAATTGGACAACATGGTCAATCTTCTTGATGCAAGGGCAACTACGTTGATGATTCCTGGTATAGCAGGAATTGGTAAAACCACGATTGCGGCAAAACTGATCGAACGATTCATGCACAGAAGGAATCTTCTGTATCATCGTTGTCAAGATTGGGAAGGATCTCGTGCCCTGTTTGAATCATTAGCTGAATGGTTGCTCAATATTGGTGATTCCTCATTCGCAGATTATCTCGCGGCTACGCCAGTACCAAAACCGGATGATGCGGCTAGAATTCTCATCGATTCTTTAGAGAACACACCTACTCTCATCGTCATCGATGATTTCCACAAGGTTTCCGATGCGATTCTTTTCCAAACTATCCAATCGATGACACTCGGTTTGCTTGGTAGTGAAGAATCGATCGGATTGGTCATCTTTTCCCGTTCTTTCAAGCCAGTAGTACCTACAAAAGACGCGGAGGGCCGAATCACAAGTCTTGTTCTTCCACTCGACGGACTTGACTCTGAATCTGCTCGTAACCTTCTCACTGGATTTGAGGATTTGTCAACCGAACAATGGCTCCACATTCACGGATTGTCTCGAGGCCACCCCTTGGTCTTGGAACTCATCAATCGTGGAGCCTCAGCAGGGGCATTCCACGATACACTCGAACATTATGTTACCAAGGAGATTTTCTCCAAACTTTCTGCTGAGCAGAAACGTGTCCTCACAGTTCTTTCTATCTTCAGAGAAGCGGTATCTTTGGATGCCCTTCTCGCTCATGAATTGGACGTTGATGTTCTGGATAGTCTTGTTGAGCAAGGACTCGCCCGTCAAGTCGATACCGATGTCTATGACGTCCACGATTTGATTCGAGAATTCCTCGTTCGTAGTATCGATGATCAAACCAAGCAATCCGTTCACAGCAATTGCGCCTTATACTACAGCAAACTCAGCAAGTCATCGGAGACGACATTGGAACAAATTTACCATGAACTTGCTTCAGAACATGAACAGGAAGCAATCGAAAAGATTGTTGAATTTGGTCGACATCTTGTTTCGCAAGGCCATCTTGAATTGTTAAGTCTTATCGAGAGTGTAAATATTGAGCGCCTGCAATCCTCTTTGATGGCTCCAATGATGCAGCTTCAAGGCGATATTTTACTCATGCTTGGTCGATTCGAACAAGCGTCAACAATTTTCGAAACAGCGAGTAAAGCAGCAAAGGATGCGAAACTTCCAGTCGTTTACTCAGAGATTCTTGGTTCACAAGCTGATATCGCAATGAAACAAGGTCAAACAGACAAAGCCTTGTCTGCACACAAAGAAGCCCTAGAGGTTCAGGTTGAACTCGGAGATGCAAAAGGGGCTGCTCGAACATACAACAACATGGGATATCTGTATCGTAGGAAAAACGATCGAGCAAAGGCTTTGGAGGCTTACTCCGAAGTTGAAGCAATCATCAGTAACGATGAATCACTTCTGAGTGCTCAAATTATTCTAGGTCGATCACTTCTTGATCTAGGAGAAGTTGAACGTGCTCGAAAACATGCATTCGAAGCATTTGAGCGAACCGATAAAGCCGATGATTTACTTGCTCACGCCCGTGCACAGGCTTTGCTTGGCCGATATCATGCGAAGATGAATGACGCTGAAACTTCGATGCATCATTATACAGAATCATTGAACATAATGTCCGATGTCGGGGATCCGGTGTCGATGGTAGAACTGATGATTCTCTTAGGAGAGGTTCATGAGGACAGTGGGCGAAGTGAGGAAGCGCTTGAGAGGTATCGTGAAGCACTGATTATCGCCGAAGCGAATGATTTGCGTATGCAGATAGGTGAATTGTTGTCAAAACTTGGTGGCGTAGCTCCAGACCGACAACGTCGAATGGAATATTTGCAAAGGGCATTATCTGTATTCAGAGAATTAGGTGCGCGTACACGTATGCGAGAAGTGCAATCACAAGTTCACTCCGCAATCATGGGCCGTTAGAACATAGGGCGATCAAGTTCGAGTGAAATCACACCGTTGTGATAGACAACCCAAATCGCTTCAACTCCAGCCAAATCAACAATTCCTGTATGGGGAGAGGATGCCGTTCCCGATAATGATCGCTCAGTATCCAATTCACCTTGCGCATCGTGTAAAATCAGTAGAGTGTCGGTTAATTCAAGCGTAAATTGAGACTCATCTGCTTCTGTAGCTCTCCAATAAACACGTTCAGCATAAGATGAATTGTCAATCCGACTTGCAATATCCGTACGTTCAATTGCAGCCGATAAATCGTTCATGTTAGCGTCGATTGCTTCGACATTCCAACGTTCTCGAGTTGCAGTTTCAATATCATAAATCCACAAACTGAACATGGTTAAGAGAAGAACACCAAGCAAGAATGTGAACACATAACCAAGTTCTGTTGCAGCACCTTCTCGATTCCTCTGCATGGATGTGATGTTCAAGCGATCACCTCTGAAACATGTGCATCCAATGTTGAAATTTGTAATGAGAATTGTATAGGTTGGCCACCGGTGTGCCACACGGATTCCATTGTTCCGAATCCGGGGTCAGGCACCCAGCCAACATAATCTGAGAGTAAATCCAATCGGCCAGGATAGATCGTCCAATCTTCACTTGCTTCCAAGCCTTGAGTTGAAGATTGAGCAATTGCACCTCCATACGGTTCAGACCAACCACGACGAACCTCGTAGGCAACATCACTCGCAAGTGAAGTTCGCTTCGCAAGTGTCACCTCCATGGCTAGGACCCCTCCTCCTACTGCGGAATCACTGGTTGGATGAAGAGCAGGTATTGTCGCAGCAAATCGCGGCCCAGGACCACCACGATCGGTTGGTGCAACGACAACTGTTGGATTGAATTCAGGATGATTTGTCAATACTGCGCCTCCACTCATCGCAACCTCCATGCCGGTAACTGAGGATTCGAATTCATACACAAATCGGGAAATCTGCATGACCCAAGCACTACCGATTGGAGTGTATGGTTCTTCGACGATGAGTCCATACAGTTCAATGTGCATACTTGCAGGGTAAGTTCCTGACTTCCAAGCCTCTTGTAAATCGACGATGCTGCGACCCCCCATACTCGGCCATGGCATGGTTAAATCGACCCAGCCAGAGGCGGTAACGTCGATGGAAACGCAACGTCTTGCACCGTCATGGAATCCATCATGGAGTCCGATCGATCCTTGTTCAATAATCGCATAAATACCATGTCCTTTACTGGTGTTCACATAAACAGATTCACTATTGACTGGAATTGTTACTGACTCCCCATGGTCAAGGACTGTTTCGTTCTCCAAAAGCGTTGATGCATTGATGATGGATTGTTGACCATTGCTTCGTAATTCCAAATTGAAACTGTTTGAATTGTTTGAATGCATTTGCAATCCAGATTCCATGCCCGTATCGGTAGCACCTAATTCATAGACGCCAATGGGTGATTCAGCGCTTGTCCATACAACTGAAATTGGTACATTACTCTGCAATGCGCTCGCTCCATCAAGCCCCGTTGGAGGCCATTCAATGCTGTAACTACTCATCTCATCGATCGTAATTCCAGAGCCTCTCCATGTTACTGTAGCAGGGTCGTTATTTGGATTAGAGAGTAAGAGGTGACCATCATGTGCTGGTGGAATGAAAGAAGTTCCATGAATTGAGCCTGTTAGACTCTTCCACGTTGTTGATCCTTCACTGCCTATGGATAGCATCAATTGGGCATC
>CEVR01080337.1_pt1 | contig 21431 bp, 17 predicted proteins | sample 356541 | NCBI WGS metagenome assembly CEVR01 (sample SAMEA2623734, study PRJEB7988) | marine metagenome | isolation source: saline water (ENVO:00002010), including
GATGATTTTCCTCTCAACCCTAGTGCTCATGACCGATGGTGTGACTCAGCGAGAGAAATTCAAGGCAGTTGCAGTAATGTGTGGAATCGTATATGTTCTAAACATCGTACGACTCGTAGCATTCTATCCAATTGCAGTCGAGGATTGCCTTGCAAACCCAAACCAACCGGAATGTCTCAATGGAATGTGGAACTTCCATACCTTCGTTTACCAATGGGGTTTCCTCATTGTTTTGTTATTGATGTGGCTTGTTTGGTTCAAGTTCATTGGTGGAGCATCCAGTACAATGAAAGCATCTCAAGAGGAGAAGGAACAGTGGCGAATTGTCATTCGTAAGCGCTGGGAGCAGAAGCATTTCGTCTTCATTGGAATCATGTTCGCATTTTTCAGCATCGCTTGGTTCTGGATCAATGGAAACTCAACCGCAATGGATGCAAAGAATGTTATCGATTTTTGTGCATTCAGTGATTTGACAACACCGAATTGTTACGAAGCTCAAAACACTTGGGACAATGCAATACAAGGAGCATGGTCGTTTGCAGCCCTTGGTCTTGTAATTGGAACGATTGGATTTTATGATATTGAGCGAAAAGATTCTGAGGGTAATTGGCCACAATACGAATCGACTAAATCCGACAATGCAGAGATTGAATCAAAAACTAAGAAAGAAAAACCGAAAGGCTCTTGGAGAAATCGCTCTCCTTCAAATGAAGAAGAGTGATCAAAGCACTTCTGCATTGACCATATCCGATCCAAATGGATGCATCTTGATAGCTTTCATTGCAAGTCCTAACTTGCTGCTGTGAATTGCTACAAGGGTCGAATCTCCCTCGAATCGAACATCACCAATTGCGAGTGAATCGCATCTTAGATGCTGTTCAAACCATGATGCAATTTGCAATGGAGAACCAAGCGTACCAGTTCCTGCATCGAGTCGAATGTTCACGAAACCATAGACATCAGCGTTCTCGCCAAAGTCGTCCTGCTTACGGACAGGGTCTCTGTCAACACCTTCGGGTAGTTCAGGTGCTTCTGTTTCTTCAATAGAAAGATTGTAGGTTGCAATGATTTTACTCATTTGAGGAGCATCATCTTTGGAAACAAGAGTCCACGCTTCCCCATGACGTCCTATTCGACCAGTTCGTCCAATTCGGTGTATGAAAGAATCAATGTCTGAAGGAACATCGTAATTGACTACCAATGTGATTCCATCGATATCGATACCACGTGCTGCAACATCGGTTGCGACGATTGTTCGAACGTTACCTTCACGGAATTTATCGAGGATTCGTTCGCGTTGGTTTTGTTTTAGATCACCGTGTAGTCCTGCAACATCAAATCGGTGCTTCTGCAAGCGTTGAACTGCAAGGTCCACCATGCGCTTAGTATTGCAAAATATGATGCATTGATCATCATCACCCATACGGACCAACAAGCGCCCTAGCGCCCAGAGTTTATTCGCACGTCCAATCGCGATTTTGTAAAGATCGATAGGAGGAACATCGAGTTCTTCTTGGTTGGTCATAACGAACTCAGGATTATTGGTAAACTCGTTTGCAGCATCAAGGATTTCTTGAGGGAATGTTGCAGAGAATAACAGGGTTTGGTCTCGTGAAGTGGTTCTTTCAAGAACCCATAGAATGTCTGGGAGGAATCCCATATCGAGCATTCTATCGGCTTCATCAAGACAGAACACCTCGACCTTAGACAAGTCAAGATGGCCCCTTTCAGACATGTCCATAACACGTCCAGGAGTTCCAACGATAACATCGACACCTGATTCAAGACCACGTGCTTGCTTTTCGAGATCTGTCCCCCCATATACAGTCATAATGCTCAATCCCTGATCTCCTTGGAGGAGAGTAATCTCTTCTGCGACTTGCTGAGCAAGTTCGCGGGTCGGTGCGAGGATTAAACCTTGGAGACTTCCAGTAGGTTGACATCGTTCAAGAATTGGAATACCAAAAGCAGCGGTCTTACCTGAACCGGTTCTAGCTTGGCCGATCACATCACGACCCGAACGGGCCAATGGAATGGTGTCTCGTTGAACTTCGGTCATGAATTCCCAATCAAGCGAAGCAATGCCTTGCATGATAGAATCAGGAAGTTGTAGAGAATCGAATCGGGTTTTGGTGAACATGTTGCTCCTTCCGTCTCATTTGTTCAGGCCACCGAGACGGAGGTGGCCCCCACGAACATCAAAAGTTTTCTCGATCCTTAATCTCAGCCTGAAGTTGGCCTAACCAATACTTCTTGGCGTTATCACGGTTGAGTGGTCGACGCATTTGTCGAACGTGTTCAAGGATGTATTGTCGGAATTTCAGAGCCTTGGTTCGGTTAACACCTTTTGGTGTGATTCCTTCCCAAAGTCGGTCGAACTGTAGTTCTTTGTCGTCCATCATGTGATGACCTCGATGTCCAACCGACCGAGCACCCCCTCATAACCATGTCGTTAGAAGTCGAGCTGTTCATCTTCCTGAGGAGCATCGAGAAGTGGTTTCTCGGGAGGCGCATTTTCAAGACCAACCGCTTTACCTTGAGCATGTGCCACTTCACGTTCCAATGCAGGAACCGGTAGAGCGGGGGAAAGGAAAGCATTCTTCTCATCCTCAGTCCCTTCTATAGAAGCATCATAGGTCATTTCGATCAACATTTTCTTCAATTCTGGATCGGTTTCGCTTTGCAGAAGTTCAGTTGCAACGAGGCGTAATTTGTCCTCAACAAGCAACATTGGCAGCATTTCGATGCATGAGCGACGAACAACTGCATTGGAGTGACGCGCCCCATTCATGATTAGATTTCGAGCACGAGAATCGTCCGTATCCATTGAACGAATCGCTCGAAGCGCGTAATTTCGAACTTTTTCATCGGTATCAAGAATCGCACGTTCAGTCAACATAATGGCAATACGCGGTTCTTTCTTGGAGAGGGAAGAAAGTGTCTGAGAAGCATTTCTACGAACCTCAGCATCAGCATCGTTCAAGGACCAAGAAATCAAATCCCAACCCATGGCACCTGCACGCTGAACAACGTTTCGAAGCAACTTGGAGGCTTTCCTTCGCATTCGAGCATCATCGATTAGTAGTAACTCATCTATGTGATCACAAACGACTTCTGGCCAAGTTTCGGTCAAGGCCTTCAAACCGCGCCATGCAGGTTCACTGCGAGCGGGGATGGATGAACGCAACTCTTGAGCCAATGAACTATCAACGCCGGATGGAAATGTTGGAGCTGCTTCCTCAAGACATGCACTCGCTGCTTTTCTGACATTTACATCGTCGTCATCGAGAAGAACTGAAAGCCAATCAAACAATTCATCGGAACGCTGTTCTGCGACAGTTGGAAGAACTTCAAGTGCTGCAACTCTTATTTTCGCATCATCCGATTCAAGAGCAAGTAACAGACTTTCATGGGCCCTATCAGCCCAGACACTCTTCAATCGCCCCAGTCCGAGAACACCGTCAACACGGGAAAGAGAAATTTGCTTTCCTTGCCAAAGGACATCTACCTCTTTCCTTGCTCCTGTTGAAAGATCAAGAATCTCTTGCCGAGTACACTCCATCCAAGGGCCAGTGCGCTCTTTTTTCTTGGATTTACGAGTCTTGCGACCTCCCGTTGCTATGGGAAGACCCGTCCTTGGATCACGTGCAATATACTCACGAACCATACTACCAATCAAGGAGGGCATTATTCCAGTGATTATGAACCTTCACTTCAAACGTTCTGGACACACTTCGGGAAGACTCAAGAACGGGATAAAACAACGAACACATATGCCGAATCATCGCGTCATTCTCTGCTTGTTTCTAACGAGCATTATGATTCTTGGAGTAATCACTCCTGCGCATGTCATTCTCGATGAACAAGATATTCAAATCGAACGTGCGAACGGTGAAGAAATAGGCTTCAGTGGGCAAGGTTTTTTGCTAAATAAAGTAAGTAAGAACATCTTTACCAATGAAATCGAATTGCAAAGACCTGAAGTCACCTGGCAGGCAACCCCTGGAGGTGGATTGATGATTACACGAGCGCATGGATGCATGGCCCATGATACTACCAACGATCTCGTCTACCTTATGGGTGGACGTACAGATCCAGACCCACAACAATCAAACGATGAGGCTGCAACCAATCTCATCGAAATATGGAATCAATCCACTGAGACATGGTCCCTGGCCCAATTCAACATGCCCAATACTCAACAGTACCATGAATGTGTCCAGATAAATGACAAAATCTACTCCATTGGCGATTGGTATCCCAACGTTTCACCAGCGCGTAAATCAACAGGTCAGGTTCAAATTTACGACCTTTCCACCTCTTCGTGGTTGAACAACACAACCAGTATGCCTCCATCGAAAGAAGTTGGAAACTTTGGCATGGCATCGATTGGAAACAAGATTTACGTCGCAGGTGGTGTACAAAATTCTAGTGCGAACGACGTTACAGACCGCCTACTCGAGTACGATACGGTGACTGGTATTTGGACAGAACTTGCAAATATGTCCGAAAAGCGATTCGCATTCCCTCTCGTTGAGTATCATGGGCTACTGTATGCATTTGGTGGTATGCAGGGACCATACACGTGGAATTCACAACCGGTCATTAATACGAGCGAAGTTTATGATCCTTCAACCAATACCTGGACACAACTTCCAAACATGTCATTCCACCGATTCGGAATGGCTGCTTCGGTTCACAACGATGAGATCGTCCTTATTGGAGGACATAGCCAAAGTGCTACATTGAAAGACACTTGGGGATACCTACCTGCCTCGAATGAATGGCGAAAACAAGACGACCTATCGATCGGCATTTTTGATCTAGCAGCCATCGATGTAGATGGTGTAACAGTTTTTGCTGGCGGTGACATTTCCTCCCAACCATATTCCAGCGGGTGGGGAGTACAATATCTAGACGAAACAGAAATGGCGCCGCGTATTGACAACCATACGGGTTGGGTTTCATCCCCAATCAATAACCTAGCTACAACCGAACATGGTTCAGCATCGTTGATGTGGATAGAATTGAGTGGTTCTGAACCAACTTCGACATCCATTGGTTTCCAATATCGTGTAGCAAATTCTGAGTCTGGTGTTGCATCGGAAACTTGGAAGCCTATCGATACCATCAACCCAGCCAATTTAGCACTTCTCGGGATTGGCAATCATTCCCTTTCGACTGTTGCAGCAAGCGACAAAGGATTGATGGAATACAGAATTCAACTGTTCACAGAAGAGGTTCAAGATTGGACTATTCCTAATCTTGATTCCATGAAATGGGGTGCTGAAGAAGCATCCTTTTCCTTGAACAATCCAGCAGCTATTCAGCCAAACGCACCCCAAATCACATTCTCAACACACCATTCAGCAATGGAGAGTCAACTTTCCCAACCTGCAATATTTGAATTTGCAATGATCAAAGCCACGCCCGAAGGCTACATCCATCCAAATGCAGATTGGACAACCATTCGAGTATCTTCCGATGGCTCATCACCGATAGTTAGTGATACGGATGGCTTGTTGGACAGTTATGGTGTTTCAGTTTCAACACCCGTTAATGGTGTGCGAGATGTTGACTGGTTATTGTCCTTCAATGATATGGACACCGATAAGGTCCTGATTCGCACCTCTACAGAGGGCGTGGCCACCTCTACTCACACACACACAACTCCAGTCGATATCGATCGAACGATCTCTGTCTTTATCGATGAGATTACATCGAATTTCTCAACCCAAGGTGGTAATGAAGTAGTTCAAGGTGAAGTTCTGCAAGGTGGTTCAACATTGTCTGTTTCTGTTGATCATGCGTATTCGAGCAGTGGACTTCGACCTCTATCAAACAACATCAAGGTGCGTATCCACACCGATGTTGAAGTGAGTACACAAGATACCAATAATCCGCAATCGTGGTATAATTCTTCGACTTCGTTTGTAAGCCTCAATGCGAATCAAGCGACTGAATTCATCATTTCACTTCCATCAAATGTTTCTGGTGAAACGACAATACATCTTGAAGCACAAACAACCGATTCTCTCGAATTGCAAATGGATGCTTCAACCACAACAACGAGTTTCCTTCTCGACTCGTTTGCACCTGTGGTCTTGACCACCTCTCCACTCATCGATTCCTATCTCAATGTCAACACAAATAGAACAGTAACACTCGATTTGTATGATGCTGTTGGATTTGATGAAGGTAGTATTCAGTCCTATGTTTGGTTGGAGGGAGTTCACGATGCAAATACAAACGGTATTGCTGACTTGAATGAACGTGTACTCATAGAGCACGAAGTAATGAATATCGACACCGCTTGGCAATTCTTGCTTTATCTCGATGAAACCGGCAACTCTGAAGGCGATTTAGTCAATATTTTCCTTGAGGGGAGCGACCGTGATGGGCGTAATATTCCAACGGATGGTCAGGGACAAGGACAACTCTATTGGACAAGTCGTTTACCAACAAAATCGATCATTGTTTCAGTCGATGAACGTTATCCAACAGATAGTGGCGTAGCCCAACGTTTGCAACCAACAAAGGTGAGCGGTTGGGATGTCGTGGTTCAAGATGACAACGGATTGGGTGACATCAATACAGTTCGCATTACACTTGGAGGAGACGATGATCTCGGACTCCTATATCGGCCCAATGAGGGCTGTTCTGCACTCGATGGACGTCTTTTTGCCACCGAGGATTGTCAAGGGACGATAATTGGAGATGAACTTCATATCAACTTTGATTTCGAAGTTATGTGGCAACTGACCTCATCTGGCATCAACATCGGAACGTTACAAGTAAGGACCTACGATGAAGATGGTTTCACCTTCTATGATGCTAACAGTGCGTGGACCTTTGAGCGTGACCTAACGGTTACTATCGATTCCATGGAAGATGTTTCAGGAGAGGTTGAATCATTGACTGCAGGCCCACTGACAGCCAATGCTGCATTGCAGACCAATGATATGATTCAGGTCACAGGAACCGTTGAACACACCACGAGTAGAGAAGCATATTCAGGAACGGTAGCATTGCGTTGGGATGGTAAATTCCAGGCTTCGAACTGGATTGGGGGGCAAACTGTAATCGTTGAAAATGGAGTTTTTACAACAACATTTAGCGTTCCCGAGTCGAGTGGTAAAATCTTCGATGCTGAAATCGAAGTTTGGGATCCAATTGAAAATGAGAGGTTCCTAAATATGGAATTCCCAGATTTAATCATCGATGGAGATGCACCGCTCTTGCTTTCATCGACCTTCGATCAAATCTCTCGATTCGATTTACAAAAAGTCGATATCGGAGCAAATATCGAGGAGCCACAATCGTGGACAGGTGGTCTTTCGATGACCTGTCAAGTCACTTCAACAACCATTGATTGGGAACCGATTACGCTCGTTCGAGAGCCAATCGATGTCTTCGATGGACGGACGTTGTTCTCATTCAGGTTCAACTTCTCAGAATCTGGTCAACCATCATTACTTGGCTCCCAAGCCAGCCTCGATTGTTGGGCCTCAGGAATTGACGATGCTGGTTGGAGTCTCGTGGCACAAGGAACAAATTCACAGGAATCTCCTTGGACGTCGATCTCACTTAGCTCTGAAGGACCTGATCTCCAGATTTCCAAAGTTGTATTTGATAACGATATTATTGAAAATTCAGAGGTTACTGCCACGGTCCAAGTCTTCAATGCTGGTGAACGGATCGAGGATTCGTTCAATGTCAGCGTCTATCTCAATAAGGCGGATTCAAATGAACTCATCGCGCAGAAAACATTTGCAGGCCTCGATGCCTCTGAGGCTGGAACAATGCGAATAATCGTCAATATTCCCGAGGGTAGTTGGTCCCTCAACATTCTACTCGATTCCGGTGAAGCGATAGCTGAATTGGATGAAACTAACAACAATTGGAACAAGACCTACGATTCATCCAGCCAAGGATTCTCTTCGAATGTTATCGTCGCTGGAGGATCGTTGGTCGGTGTTGTTGCTGTAGCTTTGATTCTTTTACGACGTAGAAAGGCTCCAATTGCAACCCAAAACGAAGTGTCAGAAGATCCTAAAGAAGTTCCAGTGATCGAAAAGAAAGCAGGTCCTAGCAATGTTTCAACCCAAACCACAGGCCCGAAGAAGCGTGGACCTCCGCCCGCTCAATCAAAACCGGTCATTACTGAACAATCTCCTGCAGAAACTGCTGCCGCACAATTCGCTGCTCTTGATGCAATGACTCCAGAAAAGGAAGTTGAACGCGTGGCATCATGGGAGGGACTGCCAGCAGGAGGCGATTACGATTACACAACAGATGGTACATTCTACGTTGGCGAAGAGTGTGGACGATGGAAACTCTTGGATGATGGCCAATTTGAGAAAGTTGAGTAGGAAGTGAATTCATGGCTGAAGATGCGGAGGATATTCGAAGAGTCCTTGCCATTTGTTTTCGTGGTGAAACTCAACTCGATGCCCTAGATATTGAACGAATACTTTCTCTTGACATGGGATGGCTCAAGCCGGAGGAAGCAACAACTGCCGTTCAAGCCATGATCAAAACAGGATGGTTGGAAGGAGGGCAGGAAAACCTGTCACCAGTTGATGATTTTTCATCTTCGTCAACACCACTTGGTTGGTATCCTCGACCCCAGCGATTACTGAATCCTGTCCCATTCACTGCAACGGATTATGAAGAACCTGAAGTGAACGAAGATACGACAACACAACCAGTTGTGAAGCAAACACCGATCACTGCACAACTAAAGGAAGAAAGCAATGATCCACGTGCGGCAACAACACGACGCTTGTTGAAGTACATTGCACGGACATCAGGGCTTGAAGCCGAGGAAGTACAACGACGAGCTACTAGAAAACAACGAGCACTCGTTCATGCTACTGGATGGATGGCACTAGCACTTGTTGCAAGAGATCAGGGCCTTGACATGGAAAGTGTGATTCAAGCCCTAAGTTAAGCACCATTCTCGCCTGCTTCTTGGGCTCTTGCAGCCAATTCAAGCAAGACTGGAAGTAGGATCAGTGCTAGTACAAGCGAGAAGAGAACTGTTACAGCAGTGATGAGACCAAAGTCCTGAATGACGGGCATTGGCGATAGTATGAGAACCAGGAATCCTGCTGCTGTTGTTGCGGCGGAGAGCATCAATGCAACACCTGTAGTTTCGAGTGAAGTTTTCAGGGCATCCCAATGACTGTCCTGACGTTGAAGTTCCCACTCTATACGTCTCCACATGTGGATGGTATAATCGATACCAATACCGAGCGTTAAGGCCGTTACAAGAACTGTCAAAACATTCCACTTGATTCCAAGAACGGCCATTGAACCAACCACCCAAAGAGAAGCCATTCCAACTGGTAATAGAACAATGAATGCTGGCAAAATACGTCGAGTCAAAAGAAGCAATACTGCGAAGGATACAACCAGTGAAATAGCCGTTGATTTTAGTTGAGAGGAAGATAACCCGTCAAGGACTTGTTGCAAAACGACCAAGTCTCCAGTGACGTGAATAACCGCATAATCTTTGAGCGAGGCACGAAGTGTACCAGCATCGTCACTTTCTCCGATCATGGATTCAAATTCAGCAACAACACGCTTTGATTCAGTAGATGTTGTCGCCTCGACGCGTACCTCTGTTCGCAGATGAGCAATATTTGTCCCATCCAGATGAACGGTTGCATTAACACGATCACTCCATGTTTTACCAGAGATTGGATCAGCTACAGTGTAATTGTTCTTAAGGGCAGCAAACGCCAATCCTAAATCGATGTGAGAAGCGCCTTGTTCATCCCAAACATCACCTTGTTTGTCCAGTTCTAACTTATGATCTTCACCAAAAGAAGCATCCCTCATAATGGCATCACGCAAAACAACGTATGGACCTTCATACGATGGTGAAGGGAATCGTTCATCGGTCCCCACAACGTCGTGATTATTGCTCAAATCAGAATGGAGGTCTCGTAAATTATCGAGCAGCGTAACATCATCTGGAATGACTCCACCACCAGCAGGTTCCATCAGGACGTATACATACTTCCACCCAGCACTATCGTAATTAGAATTGATATCAGCACGAGTCGACATAATCTCCATCTCTTCATTAACGAAATCTGAGAGGTCAAAGTCGGTTTCAAGTTGCATTGCACCAACAACTGATGCGCCTGAAATTGCAATCGCAACAAGTAGGACTGCAACCTGCTGCTTACGATGAAGTTGGAGCAAAGGCTGAGTGAGGTTTGTCAACTTCAGAGGTTTACGTTGTTTCTCCTTAGATTCAGCATTGAATGTTACATGTAGCGCACCGATCAATAGTGTTGATGTTAGGAATGCACAAATGACACCAAATGCTAGAGCGATACCGAATGTGGAAAGAGGTGGTAGAGGAGAAACAACGTTCGCTAAGAAAGCAGCTACTGTTGTTACAACCGCAAGGGATAGTGGAACGCTCAATTTACCACAAGCACGCATCCAAGCTTCTGCTACGTCTTCAGTATTTTCTCGATGGTGAGCAAAGGCTCGTTGCAAGTGGATTGCATAGTCGATACCTAAGCCGAGAACGAGTGGCGCTACTGCGACTTCAAGCGCAGTAAATCGAATTCCAATCATATTCAAGAAACCATATGTGAATATGAGTGCAACATTCAAACTCATAACTGGAAACAACACACCCTTGATATTTCGAAAAGCTACGAACAACAAAACAATGACAACCAAAGTGGCGAAGAGAATGAGAAGAGCCAAATTATCAAATGTTCCTTGGTCGATGTCATAGGACATCAAATCAAGAGAGGCAACGGAATATGTAAGACCTGATGATTCGCTTAAATCAGTAAATGCTAGACGTATTTGATGCTGAATCTCTCGACGTTCTTCCTCATCCAACTCAGGATTTATTTCAAGCACCCAAGCTGTAGAATCAGCGGCAGGGACTGCATCACCTTCACCATTGGAGAGGTATGAACAGGTCTTAGAAATATCTAGATTCTTGTTGATGAGAGCGGAGCCAACAAAATTAACAGTACTGAGTAAAGCATCTTCTGGATTGATTGTACATGACGTATCTTCATCAACAACGGCATCGACGAGAGACGGCCAGTCTTGGTAATCTGCGATAGTTGTCCCAGGAGATTGCTCATCCAATGCGATTTGAATCATACCGGGAGATGTTGTCCACGATGCGACTGCAGTAAGTTGAACGCGCTCATCTGCTTTCAATGTAGCAAGATCTGCATCCATCTCCAGCAGCGAATCCATACTCAGAATGTTACCACCATTGTCACGGGTTACGTGAATGAACATGGGTCGTGATTCATCAGGGAAAAACGCGTGAATATCTTCGTGAGCCTTATTGGATTCCGATTCAGGAGCAAAGTCATTCAAGTCGGTACGAAATTCAGGTGGTGAAGTTATCAAATGTGCACTTAGTGCAACGGTTAACAAACCAGAAACAATGAGAATAGGGATAGCAAGTCGTTTAAACAAGCCAGAATATTCGGCCATTTGGTCCTCATAACTCGAGGTGTCCATGGTCATTGCGAGGGCAAGAGGGTGTTTAAGTGACAGGGTGAATTTGACACTTCGGAAGCAGATAACCGCTCTCAAGAGGACGGCAAGGTTCAAGACGGGGTGGTTGGTCGCCAAGACGATAACATGCCAGTTAAGGTCCTCATTCATGAGAAAAATGAACTTCGACTTCGAATTACTGGAGAGTCACATACAGCTCTTCAAATCCTTCGTGAACGCTTGAACAGTCACAAGTCTGTCGAATATGCAAACTACTTCCCTGGTCATCCAGATCTAGATCCACCAGAATTCTATATTCGCACCACTGGAAAGGCAAAGCCTGACGCAGTTCTCAACGAAATCGTCAACAGCTTGTCCAGCGAATTAGACAGTCTAACACTATGAGGTGGCTGCTATGCAGCCTAACGATTCGCTGGCAGAAGCCATCGGTCTTATCGGATATGCGACCAAAGATTCTGGTGTTGGTGGAGTCCTTAAATCAAGAGTCGCCGACTTTCGAGTCGATGAAATTGCTACCAAGATTACATTGAATCCTAAAGGTCGATTCACAGTTGCAAAAATTACCTTAACGAATTGGGAAACAAATAGATTCTGCAACAAATTAGCCAAGTCATTAAGCATCTCAAGAAACCGTATTTTCTTCGCTGGAACCAAAGACAAGCGAGCGGTTACATCTCAAATTTTTGTTATCGATGCCCCGCAATTCAAAGTGGCTGAAATCGAAATTCCTGATGTCGTTATCGAAGTTCTTGGCCGAACCCATCAAAAGATTGGATTTGGAAATCACCGTGGAAACCGTTTCACAATCGTTGTTCGAGGTTGCTCTCATGAAGATGGAACTCCTATGACAGAGGAAGAAGCGTTGTCCGAAGTAGAACGAATCAAAACGTCGATGCAGGAAAAACTTGGAGATGGACGTTTTCCGAATTGGATTGGGCCACAACGATTTGGTAGCGGTCGCGCTGTAACCGCTGAAGTTGGCCGCTCAGTAGTTCAACATCAATGGGCAGAAGCGGTTCTGACATACATCGGCAAAGAGGGTGAACACGAGAGCCCAGAAGTGGCTAAATTCCGTGAACACATTCGAGAGAATGGAATTACCCAAGAGGGACTTGATCTTGCACCTGATTGGCTTGGCTATGAACGTCGAATGACCGAACATTTGCTGAACAATCCTGAAGATCACATCGGTGCATTCCGAAAATTACCAAACAATCTCCAACTTATGACCGTCCACGCACTTCAATCGGTTGTCTTCAATCGAACATTGCGCAAGCGGCTTGAACAAGGAATTAGCATCACGACTCCAGAAGCTGGAGATCTTGTTGGACGACTTGACGAAAAGGGTCAACTCTCTGCCAATAATTGCGTTCTTGTTGAGGAGCGAACCGCTCCACGTATCGGAAGGAATTGCCAACTTGGCCGACTGTCTGTGACAGGACCTTTACCGGGCAGAGACATCCGAACTTGTGAAGGCAAACCCGGTGATTTGGAGGAATCAATTCTCGTAGAAATGGGCCTGGATGAACTGAATTGGGAGGTCGAAGACATTACTCGCCTAACGACCAGTGGAACACGGAGGTCATTGACTACATCATTCGGCGAATTTACTGTAGAGGCAGCACCAAAGGCTTCCAGTGATTCATTGGGTGAGAATTGGAATAAAGGTCCTGTAGAAGGAAGCCGCTGGCATCCTGAAGGAGCTTGTTTGAAATTCCGATTTACACTCTCAAGCGGATCGTATGCTACAATCTTGCTTCGCGAATTTATGCGAACGCCACTGAATCAACTTTGATTCAGAGAAGACCCATCGAGATAACTTCGATTTCGCCAACACCTGAGATGGAAGCCATCTTTTCTTCGAATGCATCAGCCAATCCTTCACCATCGTTCATGACGACGTGAACTTGAACAAATTTGAGACCAAAAGCAAGAGGCTTGACTTCGACACTCTGAACGTCGTAGTTATCGTCACCAAAAGTAGAGATTGTGGAAGAAATCATGTCTGTATCAACATCTTCCATTTCTGCATCAGGATTTATTTTGTATGTCATTGCTACCATGCCCATATTCTCACCTCATGGTCCAACGAATCCGCATTCAGGGCAGGTGTAGGAAACACCTTGATCACGGCATCTTGGGCTTCGACCGATTGAATAGCCACAGTTTGGGCAAGGGAATGTGGTTGAACCTGTTTCTGTTAGTGGTAATCCGGACGATGTGCAATTTTTTGCTCGCTCTGTCATGGTACTGCCCCAGTTGGTAATTGTCCCACGACCTCCCCTTCTTTATGCTTGCGTGCAAATCTTGAGGTGAGCATGCATGCCAAGAGTGAGGTACAGTTCTCCATTTTGTTCGAAACAATAGGTCTTTTCCAACCTTATTTGCTGACCTCGGAGCAGGTCGGTTGCGACCGAACCCCAAACCTTGACTACAATCCATCCACTCTCATCCTCTAGGATGATCTTTCGAAATAGAATCCACCTACCTTTGGCATGTTTCATCGATAAGGGATAGGAACGTAGGATTGTTCCTGAAATCGACTGAATCGTTCGATTTGGTTTGAGATCGTGAATACATGTTTTGTTCATGTAGTTGACAATATCATCAACGATTATCAGAGTTTCACTCTGTTTTCTTACGCCTGACAGTAAAACTCGTCTTTGTAGCAACAACATCATCGATGATATCATCACCTCCGAGGATTTTGTTGACCGCCTGTTCGTAGCGATTGAGAACAGAGGTCGATTTGGCATTCCATGGTGTATGATTACGACAGATTAGATACACCTCGGAGGAGGAGTTTCTAGAAGCTTCTGGAGAAAATCTTCGAACGTAGGAGAAGTGAGGTTTCACGGCTTCGATCAGTTCTTCAACACCAACCCCTTGGAACAATTTTGTCACAAACCAGCCTCCACTACAAAGCAATGGTAAAGCAAAGTCGAACACTTTTGCTACAAGGGTCATCGCTACTGCTTGGTCGACATCCCATTTCCCAGTGATGTCGGGTGAAATATCAGAAATAACGGAGTTGACTTGGCGATCACCTAACTCCTTGACGATTCTTTCTTGCGTCAGTGAATCAGTGATATCTCCTACCATCAATAGGGCACCATCAACAGGTTGACACGGCTCCAAGTCGATACCGACTACAATACCTGTTTCACCAACCTCTTCGACAGCGACTTGGGCCCATCCGCCAGGATGACAGCCAACATCGAGGACTACATCGCCTTCTCGCATCAACTCAAACTTGGCTTGTATTTGTTTGAGTTTGAAAGCCGAACGGGCTCGATAACCACTGGCTTTGGCTTGACGGCGCCACGAATCACGCTTGTGATTCTCAACCCAGTGGTCTGCCATGGAGATTCCCCGTCTTACCTTGCGAGAACTAGAAGACATAACACCTTCCGTACAATCATGGTTCAAACGATGAGATGAAGGAGGTCGAGTGATTGGACAGACCATGAGCGCAGTCCATAAGGCGATTCTCTTGTGTTCACTCATGATATTGTTACCTCATGCTCATGCTGTTCAAATCGAGCCATCTCAATGGAATGGATCGGTTGTGATCGAGGGGGGACACAGTATCCTCGTCGAGGAATATACGGCTACATGGTGCTCGAGTTGTGCAGAAATTGATCCCGATCTTGGCATTGTTGCAGAAGGACATGGAAGCAGAATCAGCATGGTATCCTACCATCCTGACGATGGAGTAGATGCCTTTAGCCCTGAAGCTGCAAAACATCGAATTGAACGACTCAAAATTCAACATGATTCCTTGGGTGCAACACCTTCCTTCATTGTCAACAATGGAGAATTGCGGGAAGGTGTTCCATCGTGGCCAGATGTTCAAGCAGACATTCTCAAATCTGAATCAAACCAACGTCAGTATACGAAACTAATTGTCACTGCGGAAACAAATGAAACACATCTCATGGTCACGGCCATGCCTCCTCATCCATCCGAAGTCGACAATCAAACTCAGTACACCATCCTGTTCGTTCAACATAAGAAAGTGGTCGGAAAGGCGTTTGAAAACCCTGGTGAAGCACATCGAGACCGAGTGCTTGTCGGTCTTGCTGAATTCCCAATGCAAGGGCAACAAATTGCAATCGATTCGAACATAGAAGCGCCTTTTGTTGCCTCTTATCCAACTCATGAGCTAAGTGAATGGTCGGTAATCGTTATTCATGAATACACGGAGGAGGCTTTGGGGAATCTAAGTATTACAGATTCTCAACCGCTCGGAGTAGTCGAAATTTCACTTCGATCATCCGTCATTGAGAATGGTGCTGAATTGCCTATAATTCTCCCAGTTATGATCTTCTTGGCCATTGGAATTCTTGGAGTCATCTCCGCCCAAACGAAAGAAAAGGTAAGAGAAGAGGAATAAATATAACAAAATCTCACCGAATTACAGTAAATTTTACCGGAATTAGGAAATCTATGAGTCAAATGACCCATTCATTGATAAGGTATCACGTCCATGTATTATCATGGAAGAAACATTTGAGGCGAACACGCACGACGACCATGTGAAAGAATGGATAGTAGAATTCATTGCCGTGGTCAACGGTGAGAAGCACCAGCATCTATCGGTTCTGTATGGAACCGATCAAAACGATGTCCAAAGAGCAATGCTTCACGAACTTCGTCGGATCTACACGGATACAGAGCGTATCGATGTTACGATCGTTCGTCTCGAAGAAATCGAATCTGAAGCAAAAGGAACCTTCTTTGAAGGACTCTTCATTCCTTAAGCACGAAGTCCGTAATCGATGAAGATCTCTTGACCTTCAAGCAAGATAAAGTGATCATAGGTATCAACGACAGATTCATTCCCGTTAGCATCCCTAACACTCATGATCATATCGTGAGTTTCGTTAACACGATATTCGAAGATTCCAGTTTCATCAAAATGCTGCCCCCAGATATCGAAAAACACACCTATTTCGACATCCTCATTAGTCTGCATCTCTAAGTGGAGCTTTCCATCTGCAGAGTGTGTGTGAACAACGTGCATGTTTGCACCTGATTCATTACATGTATCGGTATTGATTCCAGTGTTTTCTGGAATTGTTACAAATTCTTCATCGATCCTAATTGCAAGATACATATGATCATGTCTAGTCAATTCACCATGATCGAGACAAGTCGATGCCAAAGGATGAATTTCATCGAGAGAAGAAGAAAGCGTCACATGACTCGATGGTGCCGATGTACAACCGGAAAGAAGCAACAAGAGAGAGATTATCCCAGCATTGAATAATCTATACATATATCTCACTTCCGTGAGTGTTTTGAGATTTGTTTCTTCATGTCTGAAGCCCAATCGTTCGAATCATGCAATTTGGCTAGGAGAATAAAACCAACTAAGGCGATAATGTTCGCAATGTGAGCAGTGGTACAGAACGGACAGATGAGACCTTCTTTGATTTCATAACTGACCAGAAGGCCAATGATTGGAAGACCTGCAATGGTCGCACCGAGACCTGCCTTGATGAATAGTTGGGTTTGTGGAGACATTGGATCCTTTGCGATGGTAATGACAAGCCACATGAGGGCAGTAAATGCAACCATTCCAACCAATCCCCATGGTTGTCCAAGGAATGGATCGGTGTTGTATGCAATGTTACCGATCAATCCGTCACAATTGAGAATTGAATTACCTGAACAAACACTTGCTCCTTCAGACAATTTGTTATGCATCCAAAGCGTTTGAGCGGAGACGGTGAATCCTCCAAGACAAACGAAGATCATACCCGACAGAATTTCTCCACGTCGCGTGGTAGTTGAAGGATATTTATTGTGAAATATAGACGATATACTCGAGCCCAATGGCGACATTAACAACACACCAAACAGAATGATTGCTCCATGAATCGAGAGAATTGCATACTCGTTCATCTTCACTCACCTCCGTTAAGCATCATAAGTTGCACAATCGCTTCGTTGAGTTGTACGTATCCATCATCAAATCCATTGAGAGGTATAGACTTCTCTTCCTTAGCATCCCATCCAATAGAATTGGTTGCTTGACCGCTGTTCCATGCAACGATTCCATCGGGCTGAACAAGGAAGTAAGATGGAGTTGCTAAAACATCCCAATCCTTAGCGATGTCTTCATCGAGATCGTCAACAAACAGGAAGTTGTTTTCGTATTGTGTTCGGAAGTCCACTATCTCAGCACGCGATGATTCAGCAACAAATTCAACTGCAATAGCAATGAAAACAACGTTGGGAGCTCCATTAACCCCACTAAATTCTTGTGACCACGTTGCCATATCTGGTGCAGCGTTCTTACAATGGCCACAATCAGTATCGAGGAATTCTACCGCAATCCATGGTACATCCTCTGTAGCATTCCAAGTCCAGGACATATCGAGAAGGTCGTCAAATTGAAACGACTTCCAACTCGTCCCATCGTATGCTTCACCACTAAAGACCGGAGCACGCTCCCCTATTTGGGTACCTGATGCGATTGGATTAGTGGTGAAAGCGACGACAAGGAGTCCTGCAAAAAACATCGACATAGCGATGATTCCAGCTTCCGAACGTGCGCTTCCTTCTTGGTTATCGAGCATTGTCTTCATGTTCTCACCGAATTTACCGAATTCATTCTCATGCATAAGGCCGATGGTTTGGCGCAGAGGTATTGGTTCAGTTGTCAAGACCAATCTCTTGTATCAATACACGTGCTGTATGACGAACTGCATCTTCACTGTTATACTTGACATTAAATCCAGTTGCAAGCATTTTGTCGATACCAAGCATGGCTCGTGGAATATCCCCCGCCCAACCTCTTGAACCACCGGTGTAGACGATCGCTGCATCATTATAGCCAGTTTCCTCAACCACGATTTCAGCGATTCGACGAACACTACACGTATCGTGACTACCAAGATTGAACAAGTTTAGTGTTTGATTTTCTTTCTCCATAACATGAAGTATTGCATCGACACAATCACCGACTTCCATGTAGGATTTCTCTTGTAGTCCATCCCCAAGAACTTCTAGTTCGCTAGGATTACGCTTGAGTTTATGGATGAAATCAAAGATGACTCCATGAGTTCCTCGATCTCCGATGATATTTGCGAAACGGAAGATATAGCCTTGCAGACCAAACGTGCCAACCCAACTGCTGACAAGCGATTCACCAGCGGATTTGCTTGCACCATAGAGTGAAATTGGCATACAAGGACCATGATTTTCTGGAGTTGGCATCGGAGCATTTTCACCATACACAACCGATGATGACGCAAACATGATCGTAGGTACGTTGTGTAGTCTCATCGACTCAACAACGTTGTAAGTTGCAAGGGTACCTTGTTTGAGATCCGTATCGGTTATCTCAGTACCTAGACGAATGTCAGGATTTGCTGCAAAGTGGTAAACGACATCAACGCCTTCAAAATGTGGAGACATTGCACCAAAGTCTGTTATATCCACATCGATGTGGGTGACATTCGAGGTGTGATGAGCTAGAAATTCTGCTTTTCCACTTGATAGATTATCGAGAACAACAACCTCATCACCTCGAGCAACTAGCCGGTCTATAAGATGGGAACCAATGAATCCAGCGCCACCTGTCACGATGCTTCGCATGGATTGCCGTTAACTTCCTCAATGTCAAGGTTTGCTATCGAGAAAAGCAAGGTTTTCTATGGCAGTTGGGTTGTAACTGTAAATATGCGAGTTGGCGTTTTCTTGATTTTCATTACGCTCCTTGCTCCAATTGCTCACGCTCAACCCGCACCTGAAGTGGAAATCATTGAGTGTACACCAACAGAACTCAGTTTCGGAGTGAACAACGCCTTCATAAGAGCAATGACGGATGATGCACAAGATATTTCTGAACAGTGGCTTGTTTACATGCCATCGATGTGCGGCCAAACAGAAGATTCAATACAATCCCATCTTTCATTCGATCTTGAATCGATTGAACAGCCAAATCAGATTCCAGGAGCCTTCATTTTGAATCTTGAGGATTCGATGAACATTCGTGAAGAACTCTTGTCGGTCGATGAAGTTGTTCGCTGGTCGATCATCAAGACACACAGTAATGAACCGCGATTCATCCCAAACGACCCTTCTTTCTCATCGCAATGGCATCTACAAAATACTGGACAAGGTTCAGGAACACCTGGAGAAGATGCAAACGTCACCGGAGCATGGGACAGTGTCAATGGAACTGGTGTTTTGATTTCCGTCGTCGATGATGGTGTCGACCACCAACACAACGATCTCTCACCAAATTATCAAGATGCGATCGATTGGGATTACTGCGGCGATGATGGTAATCCAACTCCAACTTCCAACGATGGACATGGGACATCCGCTGCAGGCGTAGCAGCAGGAATAGGCAACAACAATTACGGAATTTCTGGCGCGGCGATGGATGCTGATCTTATTGGAATCCGTCTTATCGCTTGTTCAAACACAGACCAAGATGAGGCGGATTCGATCGGTCATCGACGTGACCTTGTTGCTATCTCTTCAAATTCATGGGGTCCAAGTGATTCTGGTAAGGTCGTCAGTGGCCCAGGACCATTATTGCAAGCATCCCTTGAAGACAATATGTATCAGGGAAGAGGAGGATTGGGAACGATTGTTACACTAGCTGGTGGAAACGGCCGCAACAACGATGACAACTCCAATTACGATGGATATGCGAACTCTCGTTTTACAATAGGTGTTGCAGCGATTACTGATTACGGAGATCAAGCATGGTACAGTGAGGACGGTGCAAACATCCTCGTTGCCGCACACTCTCGAGGTGGATCACAAGGAATCACAACTGCAGACATTCGTGGCTCAGGAGGTTATACCTCGAGTGACATCAACAACGATTTCGGTGGAACTAGTAGTGCAACCCCGCTTGTTTCCGGAGTAATCGCTCTCATGCTCGAAGCAAATCCTTCACTCACATACAGAGATGTTCAACACGTACTAGTCCATAGTGCACGAACCAACGATGCTACCGATAGTGATTGGATGACCAATGGAGGTGGCCATGATGTTAATCACAAGTATGGCCATGGTGCTATCGATGCAGGATTAGCTGTCCATATTGCACGTAATTGGACCAATGTTAATCCAGAATACAATTGGTCTAGCGGCGAGATAGATATTTCACAATCAATACCTGATAATACTGCCAGTGGATTGTCAGATACCGTCACCGTCGATGCTGGTCTTCTCGTCGAATCCGTTGAAATCCGCTTTGATGCTGATCACACCTATCGAGGTGACCTCGAGATAACATTGACATCACCCGATGGAACAGAATCAAGATTGGCTGAAAAACACGAAGATAACAACAATAATTTCAACGAATGGGTATTCACTTCAATGCTGCATTGGGACGAATCCTCTGATGGTGTTTGGACCATAGACGTCAACGATCGTGGTAACGGTGACACAGGAACATGGAACCATTGGGAACTGGTAATTCATGGGGCTGAGGAAATCATCGATACGGATAATGACGGTCTTCCCGATGATGATGAAACTAGCATCCACAACACCGATCCTTTCGATCCAGATTCAGACGATGACAATTTGATGGACGGATATGAGATTTTCAATTCGTCCACGAGTCCAATCGACTCGGATACCGATGATGACCTGCTGAATGATGGTCAAGAGATTCTTATCTTCTCGACAAACCCATTACAGGAAGATACGGACAGTGATGGACTCAGCGATGGAACCGAAGTGCTCGTCACTTTCAGCAACCCATTGCTCTTCGATGACGATGGTGACAGCGATGGCTGGTATTGGTTCCAAGATTGCAACGATAGTGACCCTAACATCAAACCATTCCAACCCGAACTTCTCGATGGAATCGATAATAACTGCGAGAATGGAATAGATGAAGGCTTCAAAGATCTTGATTCAGATAACGATCG
>CEVR01108783.1_pt1 | contig 21172 bp, 17 predicted proteins | sample 356541 | NCBI WGS metagenome assembly CEVR01 (sample SAMEA2623734, study PRJEB7988) | marine metagenome | isolation source: saline water (ENVO:00002010), including
TATTGAAATTGAAATCGTTCCTGTTCCATCTCCATCGGGGTCGATAATTTGGTCACAGCTAACACTGGCACTGGCGTAAATTCCGTAGATATCATCATCGGGAATTACAAAATCTCCAGATGTTCCTTCCCAGACATTCTCGGATTCTGGATTTAATCCAGCGCTTGCAGCGCCTCCAACTATCATTACTACTCCGATAGCTGTAATAATTCCGCCAATGATTAACAATACTTTACCTGCTGTATGCATATGCTAACCTCAGTGATGGCGATTAATAACCATGACTCAAAATTAAAGATTAATTTTTATCAATCTAATTTTCCTTCATCTTCCGATGGAGATTCTGTCGACGGGAATTGGTAAGGTTCTGCTTTTGTCATCTCTTCTGTTACAACGGACGAGGTCATGACTTGAGATATGTTTTGACTCACACCAACACCAACAGTATTTTCTGGAGTTGTATTCATCATATATGTTCCATCTGAATTAACCATCATCTCAACAGGTGCATCCTCTTTCAATGTAAATATCAGAATTACACCAATAATCATGATGACGACACCACAGCACAATGCCCCAGAACCACCAAGGAAGCCTAGTGCAATCAATCCAATATCTTCGCCTAGCTCTTCAATCATGACATCGTCGTAAGTTACAGAGACATTTTCATTGGATACGAAAGAAAAGTTACCTGCAAAACATCCATAACACGCACGGCCAATTTTCACGTAACCTTGTTCTTTACGATCATAATTTGTGTTACCTAAGTCTGCATCACAACTCGATGTCTCTTTTCCATCATAATTGAAAGCAACTTCGTAGTAGAATTCTCCATCATACGCACTCCAATCTGAAACGTCTGGATGTTCAGTCACATTAATCTCTACATTTTCACACATATCCCAGATGCCATTCTCATCTTTATCGATATACTCGCCCTTGACCCAGAAGGTCATGCCTATGTCACCAAAACCATCTGAATCAATAACTTCAATTGATCCATTGTCGACTTCTTCGAGCGTGAACTCAGTGGATTCTTCGATTCCAGCGATTCCAAATCCGCCGATGACGAATCCAATGATGCCGAAAACAAAGATGCCTAGTCCAACGAGAATTGTAATCGTAGCACGCTTGTCCATACCCTTTCGACAATAATGTCGTGTTTAAGGCTATTGAGAGAAATATCAATCAAACATTTCATCTTCTTTCTGACCAGCCATGACGAAGTGCATGATGACCAGAGCAACACCGCCGATGTAAAGCAGCAATGCGACGTAGTCAAAGCCATTATCAAAGTTCATCCACCAGCCCATGTATTCTTGGTTCTGGACAATTGCACTTTCCATGTCATCAGCATCATCATTTTCAATCTCTGAACCTTGAACAATCTGGAATACAGGTTGCAAGTCACTCATCGCAGGAGTAGATGCTAAATCGGTTCCAGTTCGTGTATCAAGGTAGAACGTCGAAGTAGAGTCTCCAGCAATGATTAGTCCAGAGATATCCTCTGATTTCATGTTAATCTCGCTTCCAAAGTATACTGGAAGCGCAGGCGTCATTGCATCAAGGAGCGTGTAACTCTTGATGAGTTTCGCAGTGATTGGTCGAGTAGTTGGATCAACCGATGCGGAGCACTCGTCGACTGGGATGCCCTTGACATCTCCAGTACCATCGCAGGTGACTTCAGTAATTGCGTAGCCACCAGCGTTAACCTTGTCTCCATCTCCGGTGAGGAAGCCACCAGTGGTTCCGTCAAGTGTTTCAACACCAACGAGGCCAAATGTTGCTATCATCATCTGAGTGTTGTGCCAGGAGAGTTCGTTAGATCCGTCCTCAGATACAGCTTCACCCTTCTCACAATCAGCGTTGTGTCCAGTACACATGACATAGACCGTAGCAGGTCCTGTGGAAACGCCACCTGATCCGTAGTAGGTTTCGTTAGTTTCCAATGTAGCCCATCCTGCGGAATCAGCGGTTGGGTCATCAGCAACCATCATACTAACAGGGTCGAACCATCCGTAGAGCCAGTTGTTCAATGGCATGGTCATGTATTGGCCACTGCTACCGAAACTGTCTACTAGAAGTCCAGGAACGAAATCTCCGTAAATGACACTCATCATGAGTGTTCGAATAGCGTTAGCAGCATTCGCATCAACACCATAGAGTGTAGAAACGGTTGTGGTGTTCCACTCCATTGATGGACCTGGCTGCATTGTTGCAAAGTTGATTGGAGGCGTCATTCCAGTTAATTCACCGTAAAGGAAGAGTGTTGCACCTGTTGCAGTTGTGAGTCCGAGTGGACCATACAGTATGTCTCCAGAAACAGCTGCATCGAGTGCGATCGATGGTGCTCCTTCGGATGCTGGGATGAGTGCAGTCCCCCAAGCACCACCGAGGTTGAGGCTGTTGTCTAGATAACCGCCGTTGACTGGATCTAAATCACCAAAGGTGATGTTCACAAATTGTTCAGCGGTCAATGTACCTGTTCCACCGAGGAGAACCATCGGTAGTTCGGAAACGCTGGCTAGCCAACCACCGGCCCAAGTTGCAATAGCACCGTACTGAGTAGCATCAAGACCGTAAGCTGCTATTGCATCTCCAGCCTCCATTCCCATGAAAGTTGCAAGACCGAAGCCCTGTCCATCAGCACTTGTGGCGAAGAGACCTGTTGGTGAATCTGTTCCATGTCCTGCAAGTAGGAGACCCATTGCAACAGTGTTGTCAATATCGACACCGAGATAATTCATGATTCGAGTGGAGGCATCAACTGCTGTTGGATCCGTCATCCAGTCGTCATCGGCTCCGCCGAAGACATTAGCAAACATACCACCCATACCAAAACAAACAGCGTAGTCGTTAGCGATGGTTGCATTAATGTCTGGCATTGTTTCACTTGCCATGACGGTAAAGCCCCAGATACTGGCTCTTTGCATGGTTCCCACATTAGCAAAGCCGTTTCCTGCATCAGCCATGACTTCATCATAGGTTGCGGTCGGGAATGCGTCGCAGTGGCCAGCAAGAACCATAACACCAACCATTCCACTGAGTGAAACATCATCGCCAGTTGTTGGCATGACTGCGGAGTCAAATGCGTAAGTCAGGTCGGTAATTGATGCGTTACCAGCAAAAGTGACTCCACCGGCTGCAGCTTGCTGTCCTTGGATTGCTTGAGTATAACTAACTGTAGGAGGATATCCTGGCATGTTGTTCATACCGGACAGGTTCATGGCTGCAAAGTAACCATCAAACTGATCGTACCAATTAGTACCAATCGCAATCGAAGCATTTGCTGCATCCAATGTTACGCCATCGGTATATGCGACGTAGCCACCCGCCATTGTATTTGAGACCCATTCAGCCGATACCTTAGCAGCAGAGAAGGATTCCAATTCCATGGCCATGATGCCAGCAGAGAATCCAACCTTGGTCAGATCCATTACGCCATTAATGGCCATTCCAGTTGCTCCAACAACTTGTGGCTGGAACGGAATGTTGAGTTGTGTAATCGGAGTGTTGCACGCTTCTGGATCATCCATTGCGCATGCGAATGACTTCGATTCATCGTAGGTGAGTGTACCCGCGTCCTCATCGAATGCGATGATGTTTCGAGTTGTTGTAATCTCATAGTCGAATGGACCCAACATCTCATAGGCTGGATCGCTTCCAGCCATCACTTCATCTGCATTGGTCAAGTTCCAAGCATAGTAACTGCGGTCAGACGTGGACGATGCCCAATCTGCTTCTGCAGTTGTACAGTCAGAATCAGCACATGCTGAATCGTATGGATAGGTCTCAAAGTTGTCATCAACTGCGTCTTCTACCATACTTGTTGCAACCGGTGCCAAAACGACCAAATTCAATAGAATCATGACTGCTCCAGCGATTAATTTTTCATTTGCCATAGGTGTTCCCCAAGATACTTGGGGAGCGATTTACTACTTAATGTTAGGACCTTACATACTTAATAGCGGTACCATAAGCAATGAATTCGTAACCAGCCGTCTTGTCATCACCTTTGGACTTCTTCGATACCATTGATGTTTCAACACGAACGTTGATGACCTCGTCAAATCCTTGTTGGAGGGCTTGCACACGCATGTCATGCAGCACCTTGCGTCGACCATAACCAAGCATCTTATCGTAAGATTCGATTCTTCCACCAAAGAAATTCTTCCATCCTCCAAGCATCATTTGCCACCATGATGGACCAACTGAGATACTCGACATGACGAGCATCGAATTTTCGATGTTTGTATCCTTACTCGGTTTCGAAAGGTTGTTCACTGGATGCCCTGCACCAGAATCATTGAGTGATTTTTCTTCAGTTGCGAGTCGATCAATGATTCTGCCTTGATGCCAATTTCCAATAAGCCAGGAAAAAAACCACGGTCCAACACTCAGAAAGATAATGAATCCATACCAGAAAACGACAATTGGTTCCAATCAATCCCCTCATTGTACAGTTACTGCAGTTCCATAAGCAAACAATTCAGCAGCACCGCCAGAAACGGCTGATGTTGCAAATCGGACGTTGACGATTGCGTTTGCACCGCGTGCTTGAGCATCCATCATCATTCTTTGAAGAGCTTCATTTCGTGCTTCTTGAAGCAATTCAGTATAGGCTTTCAGTTCTCCACCGACCATGTTCTTGAAGCCTGCTCCAATATCCTTGAAGACATTCTTTGCTCGTACAGTTGAGCCTTGAACAAGCCCAAAAGACGCTGTGATTAGTTTCCCAGGTACAGTTTCAGTATTTGATAGATGCATGCCTTGTGACATGAATAGTGCTTAGCGTCCCAGTTTATTAGTATTAGCCGCAATCATATCAATGGTTGATTACGTAGCCATTCAAGATCTGAAATGTATAATTGACGGATATCATCCAAACCAAGAACAAGCATTGCAAGTCGCTCCAATCCCATTCCCCAAGCACAAACTGGTGAAGTAATGCCCAATGGTTCAGTTACCTCAGGACGGAAGATTCCAGCACCTCCAAGTTCGAGCCACTTGCCTTTCCATTTGACTTCAACCTCAAGACTTGGCTCGGTGTAAGGAAAATATGCAGGACGGACCCTGACTTCGGGATATCCCATCTTAGCATAGAATGTCTTCAATGTTGTAACAAGCATCTGAAGGTTTGCACCAGGCTCCATAATGATGCCTTCGATTTGATGGAATTCCGGAAGATGAGTACTATCGATTGCCTCTTTCCTAAACACTCTATCAACCGAGAACACTCTGCACGGTTCATCCGGATTATTTGCCAAATGCTGAATTGTGTTGACGGTTGTATGTGTTCGCAAAAGTCCACGCTTAGATACATCTTCAGAGAACGAACCTGACCATCCCATCGATCCTGTATCTCCACCATGCTCGTGAATATCTTTCCACTTCTGAATTAGATCAGCATCCAAATCCAATGATTCCGGATCGTCAAGATAGAATGTGTCCTGCATCTCTCGGGCAGGGTGGTCTTGAGGGATAAACAAGGCATCCATGTTCCAGCCTGCAGTTTGAACATAATCGTCAACCAGTTCGGAAAAACCCATTTCTAAGAAGATTCTACGAATACGTTCAATCAATTCCTGCATCGGATGTGAACGCCCTGTTCGAGGCGTTGCAGATTCAAGAGTAACATCGAAAGAACGGAATTCAGCATCTTTCCATTCACCCGACTGAAGCAATTCAGGAGTGATCTCGGAAACTTGTTTCCGCTCCTCAAGCCCATCGTTTGACATCGCCTTTCCTGTATCGGTTAATTTCCAGGTTCGTGTCCGATGCTCGACAACCTCAATCAACTCCTTGCGTCCCTTGAAATGGGAAAGAAGGCGTTCGGAAAGGTCTTCTTCATCAGCAGGGAGTGAAGCAAGAAACATATTGCGCGCTTGTAGTTCTGATTTTAGCGAAGAGGAGTCTTCACAAACGAACGTTCCTGATTCAAGTTGAACTCCTAGTTTTTTGAGCAAACCAACACCAGGTCCTGCTTCATGCCGTTCAAATTTCGCCTGAAGTTTCACCATTGACGGATCATCTTGAGATGAAATCCATGACCAAAGACGAGCTTCTAGGAGCCCATTTGCAATCGCATTGTGACCCTCTTGACCAGGATGAATGACACGACGAACGCTCTCCTGAAGCTCAACAAGCCCTTTGTCACTCAAGCCTTGTCCAGCACCAACCGCTACGGCTTGGTCATTCCAATCACATGCATTCATGATTTGCTCTAGTGAGTGAACATCGCCCGATGCTGCGAGCATTGCACGCAGCATTCGACGCTCAGGATTTGTTAGTTCAACCCCACCGGTCATACTGTTGCCAATGCCCCAAAGGGTTTCAATTCACCGCCAGTAACCTGAGTTAGGCGTCAGTCTCCATCCCGGTCGAACTGAGACAGCAGAGAATTCAATTCACGTTGGCGCTCTTCTAGCGCGGTACGATCCTTCTTTGAAATATCAGGATCCTTGAGAGTCTCATCAATTTCTTCAAGTTCAGCACGGGCATTGTTACGAGATTCATCGAGCTTCTTGCGCTCTTGAACCATCTTTCGCTTAGCAGTGCGCTGCTTGGTAACCTCTGCTTGCTCGTAAACGCTGTCTGCCAATTCGACCGAAGTTGGGAATGGAATGTTGATGTTTTCCTTTCCAAACCGCTCATCGATGTTTCGCAAAAGCCAATCTCGCGCAACATACTCATCGCTGTAATCCTCAACCCAAGTGTAAAGACGGAATACCTTTGCAAAATCTCCAAGTTCATGCAACAAAATCCTTGGCTCAGGTTTATCGATGACATAAGGACATTCCTTAGAGAGTTGAAGCAAGGTGTATTTCACGTGATCAATGTCCTCTCGGTAATCGACACCGATATCGAGTACGATGGAGATACGGCGGGCAATTCCATCGCCACCACCTCGAGCATGATTGGTGATCTTTGCTTGAACGAGTGTATTGTTTGGAATAACAACAAGTCGTTCATCACGATCGAGAACCTTAGTAGAAAGAATACCAACGGAGACAACAGAACCCCAAGTCCCATCAACCTCAATCCGGTCGCCAACTTCAAACGGTCGGTCGATGGAAAGTAAAAATGAATTGACGATATTTCCAAGTGTCTGTTGTACTGCCAATCCTATAATCAATGAAAATACAGCAAGTGAGGCAAGGATACCAAACAATTCAATTCCAAGCTGATTAAGAGCAAAATACAAACCTGCAAACCAAACAACGGCACGAAGGAAAAAGGCAACTATCGAGTTACTTCCTGAGACCGTAACGCTTCCTTGTGCGCTGAATTGATCCATGAGAACAGGAATAAGATGCTTGATAGAAACACTGAGGATTGATGCGCTTAAAATGACGTAAAATGCAGCGAACAAAGGTTCAGAAGTATCGTAGGTGGAACTCGATGTGCCCAGAATCCATCGAATCGTTAATTGGGCAGAAATAGCGAAAATAAGTGCATATGTTCGATTTGCGAGGGGGCGATGCAAGAAATCATCCCAGTCTGCATCTGTCGAGGAAACGAAACGCCACCATGGTCGGATGACCGCATATTTCGCAAATACAATAGATACGATGAACAATCCAATCGCAATACCTAAACGGAAATAATCGTTTAGCGCATTGATTTCATCGAGATACTGCTGATAATCCATAAGAACCCGTAAAAAAAACCGGATTGCACGAATATAAAAGGGTTCCACTTAACCCGGACACAGTTCTTTCGTATTGGCAATGGACATGAGAATTGAGTTTTTGTATCAAAATAATACAGACAACATCAAAGAGTGGATTCATACCCCGTAGCCATGGAACAACAGAGATCGATTAACATCATCAACTCCTCATTCCTTGTAGGAATACCACTCCTTGCTCTGATTAGCGTTGTTTTTTACTCGCTTGAATATGGAATCTCTTGGATCGAACCAATCATATTCGTCACGTTCTATCTAGCGAGCGGTCTCTCAATTACTGCAGGCTATCATCGGTTGTTCAGTCATCGCACCCACAAAGCTGCATGGCCTATGCGTTTGTTCTATGCACTCTTCGGAGCTGCAGCATTCCAAAATTCTGCCATCAAGTGGTGTAGTGACCACCGCCGACATCATCTCAAAACCGATGAAGAAGAAGATCCTTACTCTGTCAAAAAAGGATTCATGTGGGCACACATGGGCTGGGTTATGGTCGACCAGGGAGAGGAGATTGTAGAACATGTTGAAGATTTGCAAGAAGATAGAATTCTTGCTTGGCAAGATCGTCACATTTTCCTCATTGGCTTCTTGGTAGGAATTGTTCTACCCGGAATTGTTGGATTCTTGATCATAGGAGGAATCCATGGATTCCTCGGAGGTCTGATCTATGGCGGATTCCTGCGAATTGTCATCGTCCACCATGCAACCTTCCTCATCAATTCAGCTGCTCACACATGGGGGACTCAGCCTTATTCAACAACTAACACATCACGAGATTCACCACTTCTTTCCTTCTTTACATTCGGTGAAGGCTACCACAATTTCCACCACACTTTCCAAGCGGATTACAGAAATGGCCACAAATGGTACCACTGGGATCCATCAAAGTGGTGGATTAAGGTTGCATCTTGGTTCGGAATGACCAAGGATTTGCATCGGATACCAAAGAAATCGATCGAATCTCAGCGAATGAAAACCGCTTTTGAAAATAATTCGGATGCGGAACAGGTCTCTAATGAATTACAAGATAAACTTGCACAATGTATCCAACAATTACGCAAAGGCTTCTCTGAGTTGATGAAGCGTAGGGACGAGTACAAAGCAGCGAAATTGGAACGAAAGAAGGAATCAAAAGAAGCTTGGAGACGACGTAAGGAATCTCACAAGGCTCGAATCAAACAATGCAAAGTCATCATTGCACAAGCACGTCTCGAGTTCAAGCATTTGATGCAATCATTGAAAATCAATGATTCCGCTACTGTAGCAGCAGTATGAATCAAATGAGTGGTTGCAATTCTCCATCAGCAAGATAGAGGCTTGGACCGCTTGCAAGATAGTAAACAGCACCACGTCCATCTCGTGAATCGGAAGCAGTTGCGTTAGGATTGGTCGCACAATCTCCTGTACAACCATCTGCAAATGCAACGTAAACACGCCCTTCTCGATCGATGTGTAGGTCATTGAAGTCGAGCAGATTTCGGTTTGAACCACCAATATCACGACAGTCGCCTGAATTCAAACAGATCGAACCCCTCTGCACAGGGTCATCCGTAACCCGATAGGTGTGGAAAACTGGATTCTCATCCAAAGCGTTGAGACTGAAGGTGATATAGAGATGATAGGTTGCATTGTTTGGTGCATAGTGTGCATTTCCATCCCATGGGTTACCATCAATATCCGATTGATTCAACATTTCAGAATTCTCACTTCCAAGATACGTAATAGCAATTCTTCCAGGGTCCCCTGCATCGGTTTGAGGAAACACGGTTGAGATTACCCCTGCAGGAGAAATACGAATGCTTTCTTGCTCCCATGTTTCGCCAGAATCGATGGATCTAGACATGTATACGCCTTCATCAGCACCAGTCCAGACGTGATATGCATTTGATTCCGTGTCGGTAGAAACCTCCGAATTCTTTCTTGGATTTGGTGTGGAAACATCTTCACCCATAGTTCGTTCAAACCATGAGAAACCGTTGTCTTTCGAAACGATAACGGTCGGTGTAGCGACACGGGGTGTTACGTAAACGGTGCCATCTGGCGCTGTTGAAATTGCACCATGTAGGCCACCGTTAGTTGTTGCTAACCCAATGATTTGACCACCTGTCTCAAACGTGGCACCGCCATCAAAACTGGTGAAACAGAAGATACCTGCAAGCTTGTTGTAGCAATAGTAAACAGCTGTTTCATAAAATCCACTTGTGAACTGACCCAGTGCTCCATAACCTGAATCTGTCCAAGGCCCGCTTGCCAACTTGATGTGGTCATTCAGTGGCGTTGTTCCTGAATCGTGTGGATTGCCCATCCATGTCTCACCATCATCATCGCTCCAGCAAATCCAAGATGTTTCCAAACCGATCATTTGCACTCCAAAAACACGGTCAGTGATTGGATCGACCCATCCATATGGATCACTTGTCGTTGGAGAACACTGAACAGGGTCTTGCGTTTCTTCCCAGGTTTGGCCACCATCACAAGAGCGCATGACCTTCTCCATAGCGATGAAGAATATGCATCCACTCGACGTAATACCGATGCTTGGCTCCTTACCAGTTTCTCCAACGTCACTGAATTGGAAGACCATGTCCACGGGGGAGACATCAAGGGATGCTCCTGTCTTATCGGTTACGAAAATCCGTACATCCTCCTCGACCACTGGTTCGGGCTCGATGATCACTTCATCTTCACCGAAACAACCTGAAAGTGAGACTGTCGCCATCAACAATGCCAGTAGAATTGCCTTAGTGCGCATGATTAGGCCTGTCATCTTCCACATAATGACCTTACGCTAGAACTAATTCACTCAAAAATATCGACCGAAGGTGCTACTTTTGGCCTGTTATCATGCTCATTTGGGTCGCCTTCGATCGGTTCTTGAACCCCAAATTCATCTTTCGGATTCGATTCATTTCGACGTTGAATGAACAACAAAACGCCTCCAATCAACAACAACCCAAGACCAATTCTCCAGCCGATGTCAAGAAATGAATCCATACCAGAATTGCGTGGGAATAAATCCGTTGAATCGGGGACACCATCTCCATCTGTATCGTACTTTGCATCTTTGTCAAATGGGAAAACATCAGCATTGTCCCCAAGACCATCCCCATCGGAATCAAGCCACTCATAGGTGCTATCAGGGAAGGCGTCTTGATTGTCGCCAACCCCATCGTAATCACGATCGAAGCATTCCTCAGCATCCAGAGGCCAAACATCTGAATTATCACCACAACCATCACCATCGGAGTCGATCCACTCTGAAGCATCCATTGGGAAAGCATCAGAATTATCTCCAACGCCATCTCCATCCGAATCGAACCATTCCGATGAATTTAGAGGAAAGGCATCGATATTATCTCCATACGAATCATTGTCGGAATCCATCCACTCGCTTGAATTTTGAGGGAACACATCACCATTATCTCCGTAACCATCTCCATCCGAATCGGACCATTCATCCGCATCATTGGGAAATTCATCGATCGAATCAGCAATTCCATCCCCATCACGATCAGGACATCCAAGAGGAAGTACGGACAATCCGAATTCATTCGGACAATCGTCGCTATTATCACCTACTCCATCGGAATCTGTGTCAGACCATTCGGCTTCATCAGCAGGGAATGCATCGCTATTATCGCCAATTCCATCCTCGTCTGTATCGATACATTCTGATGGGTCGAGTGGGAATTCATCGGTGTTATCACCACAACCATCACCATCTGAATCAAGCCACTCTGTAGGATCTAGCGGAAAGGCATCGATTCCATCTTTGTAGCCATCACTATCTGTATCAGGATTCCTCTTATCAGCGCCGATTGCATCCTCTTGAGTATTTGAGAGGCCATCACCATCAATGTCATCATCTTCAAGATCAGAGCAACCATCAGCATCAAGATCATTGGAATGAACACCGATCGTTCCTTTCGGACAATTGTCTTCAAAGTCAGCGACCAAGTCGTTATCATCATCCCAGTCTTCTGAATCCGAACAGCCATCTTGGTCATAATCGATGAGGTTTGGACTAAACGGGCAGGGATCGATTGCATCGTTAAGACCATCACTATCTGTGTCTCTTTGCGAATTTGAACAACCATTTTCATCAACGACCGCACCATTTTCTGTATCAGGACATTGGTCATCAGAATTCAAAATACCATCAGCATCATCGTCTCGTTGTGACCAAGAACAACCGGTTTGATTCACCGTAGTAGCGTCATCCGTCCAATCGCATGTATCGATTGCATCAATGATTCCATCCCCATCGGTATCAGCTTGGCCGATCGATTCAACAGCAAATCGTCCAATGTACTGGTGCATGACTCGTGTGGGGTGTGCCTTATCGAAGAAAATGTATTCATCCGCATTTGCTACAACAGGATCCCCATTATTGCAAATCGGTAATGGCAGTAATCCAGCGTTACCTGAACAAGCTGCTGATTGTGTATTGGTAAGACCCAAAGCGTCCTTGTTATCGATGATATCGTTGAAGATTGTGTAAGCGTCAACGGAATAAACATTGATTCCAAGTTCGAGTTGTAAACTCGATATCAATGATGCGAGTTTATTGTTGTATGAGACAACCTCAGAAGCAATGTTTTGTTGCTGTGTTTGACTACGGCTCAATATCTCAGGTGTTTTTTCCAACGGCGGCAGATTTGGGATGATGAAGGTTGTAGCGCCAGCAGACTCAAGCTGCCGAATGTGGCTCTCCATATTGGTGATGATCGTATCTGCGTTTGCTGTTCCATAAAGGAAATCGTTACCACCAGCCCAAAGTGAAACAACATCGTTTGAAGCAAAACTGGATTGAACATTTGCAAGATAACTGCTGATTTGTGAACCGACATTAGGTAACAGAAGATAAGAAAATCCCGCACCGGTCTGTGCTCCACCAAAGGCACGATTGTCTCCAGGTGAAGTACCTGAACCATGTGTTGTTGTCACTCCATATGCTTGCGAGAGGTATTCGATCCAAACCATACCATTTGAGAAACGACCTTGCCAATATGGAGGAACATCTGGAACATTCAAAACCGAATCTTTGGCATTACCCATATCGCTTAATGAGTCACCAAAAGCCAAAAGATTTCCAATCGGTGCAACCTTTCTGTTTTGAAAGACGGTAAAGGATTGTTCATCTTCGATAAGAAGTATACCCGAAGAATCGTATAATTCAGCCTCAAAATTGTAGAAATGATTACTGTTGTAGAAATGCTTCAACTCAATGATATTCGAAGTGATAGTACCCGTTGCCTTGAATACTTTTGATCCAGTTTCAAGGACGTTATCATCAACATCTCTCAAGGCCCAAATCAAGGTATAATTTGTATTGTATTGAGCGTTTTTCAACTGCACATCCATAGGTATAGTTTCGTTTGATAGCCAATCGAGATGCGAAATTTCAATGTCAAATTCGATCGCTCTGCCCTGCGCATGAACTGTCATGGGCAAAAGAACACTTGACACCAACAAAAGCGTCAAGAGAATTTGAGCCCGCATACGCACCAACCAATACATCGTGTCTTGATTCCACCCATAAAACAACATCGACTTATTGATGAAGCGATGTTCAGTTCGGAAGTTTTATTCAACGAATGACTCAACAATCAATCATGACCGATGATGAATGGACTGTTGATGAAGCGATTGAGAACCTCAAGAATGCAATGAAGGAAAGCGGTCAATCGACAAGCGATTTATTCTCCAGTATCGATGCCAACGATGATGGTGAAATCAACGGACCTGAACTCTACAAGGGCCTCTTGGAGCATCTTGGAGACCGTCTTTCACCCGGACAAGTATCAATAATCATCAAGGCATTGGATTCCAATGATGATAATCGAATCGATCTCTCAGAACTGACGGCTGCTCTCGAAGAAGAGGAATAATCTCTCATTTGATTGTTTAAGGCTTCCAATCTTTCTGATTGAGGTGAGAATGGCAAGGCCACTAAGCGCCTCACCAACGTTTGCTGCTGCTTCTAGATCCATGTGATTCAATCATTCAGATTCAATAATAACACTGGCTGTGGGCGACTGAGTCGATTCAAGGCTCGGGCCCATCTTCATGAGTACGAGGAAAACAAGCGCCTGGAAGAGGGCTCCAACGATGAACAGATTGGGAAAATTATCGTTGAGTAGTTCGAGTAATTTGGGGGAAATCATTGTACCTGTGATTGCCCCGATGTTGATTGCAGTCATGTACAAAGAGAATTGAGTCCCTCCAAGTTCACTCGTGGTCAAGATCATCAAGAGTGCAATGAGATTCGCACCGACAATACCCCAGACAAAGGTCCAAATCATCCAGCTCATTTGCATGAAGGAATCATCACTCCAGTTTCCACGCAGTCCAGACCATGCAACCGTCATGATAGTCCCTATTCCAACTGCGTACATCATGACCTTATGGGAACCAAATTTCTTACCAAGGAAACCGCCAACAAGGAATCCGGCCATGGTCATCATGAAGATTGTAAAACCTTTGAGAGCTAGGTAACTCTCTTCGGACCAGCCTAAATCGTCAATGAAAACGAATGGGAATTGCATATCGATGATACCCATTCCACCACCCATTCCTCCACCAATCCAAACAATTGCAGCGAGCAGGAGTGCCCATCGAGTTGAGGATTCCTTCAGAACACCGGATAAAGCGTCTTTCAATTCACGGAAGTTCATTGATGCATCTTCTTGACTGTCTTCCCTTGTTCCGCCAAGGAAGAGAGAATCACCTTCCCGTTCTCGGATAAAGAATGGAATGAACATGAGGACGAACAACAACGGAATTTGAACCGTTAGTGCAGCTTGGAAGCCTGAATCGAGAAGAACAGAGCCAAGAATGAGCGCAGCGAACATGAATCCAAATCCTTTGGAAACAAACATCAAACCGTTAGCTAAAGCGACCTCTTCCTCCTTGAGAACATCTACTGCTAAGGCATCAGAACTTACATCTTGTAACGCTGCAAAAATATTGTGAATCAAGAAGAACATCCCAATGGCTGCAAAATCTGTCTCTGGATTGTCAATGAACAGAAATGCCGCCATTGTAACGATCATTCCGAATTGAGAGAGGAGAATCCATGGGCGACGACGGCCCATTGTAGAAGACTGGTAGCGATCTATCATTGGCCCCAAGATCAGTTTGCCGAACATCCATGGCAATGTCCCCATCAATGTCAATTTCGCTACTTCGTCATCGCTAATGTCGTAGGTATCATGTCCGACCAAATAGGCAACAAAGGCAACGGCAATGAACGCCCAAGGGACGCCTTGAGAAAAATATAGAGAACAAAGTGTGCCGAAACGGGCTGGGCGGCTTTCTTGTAATGTGATTGCCATGGTTGGGTTTTAGTCGAATTGAATAAAATAGTTATCCCCATAAATACCACAAAAACTTGTGATTTATTGAGGTCAGATTTAGGCATCAGCACCTGTATCTTTGAGTGGATTGTATCGATCGAGCAACCAGAACAATCCCGACCAGACGCCATCCGTTGGCTCATCACTTTTCGAAATGTTGACCATCATGAAAATCTGAATAACACGTCGCCAGCGACTCGCAAACATACGGAAGTAAACACTACAAAAATCATCCACTAAATCCATGGAAAGGTGGCCATTTTTTGCAAGAACACCGATGTTGTTCATACCTATCATCAAGGCATTCATGGCATCCTTTTCTTCTCGGGTTAACGCCCCTAATTCTTGCGGTGTGAGTTCATCGTGAAGTTTGGTCGTGCTTATTGAAAAACCACGATGGACCAAGGGATTGTTCATGTGAGCCGCGAGATCACGCCCAATCTCATACCTTCTATTTTCGTTCCAGTGCTTCATTTGGCGAAGACTAAACAATAGCGTGAACAAGATGGCGATACCGCTGACGGCTTCACCGATGTTGGCCGCAGTTTCAATGTCCATCAACAAACCCGAACGTCTCAGTCTTCTTGTAGGTTATGCATTACAAGAATTCATCTGAACCAGAGAAAATAGACGCCCCAACCAATGAAAAACGCTGAAACAACTGCGTATTTGAGGAAAGGAATTCGCTTTGTTACTGTTTCCACTTTATTTCCAATGTCTTCAAGCGTTTCATCACCAAGTGCTGCCAAAGCGAGTTCACTCAATGCTTCTCCTGCCACGTAAAGAAATACCAATACCTGATATTTAGTAATTGAGAAGAAAAAAACCTAACCTTAGTCGCAGCAAGATTTTGCAAGCCCCTCTCCAAGAATCTTTATTCATCGATTTTCAACAGAACTCTTGTTTTGTTGTGACGTATGATAGGAGGGGATCGATGGACGATAGCTAATTCACCTTCACCAAAATTTTGTCCTTTGAGAATCAATACGTCGAATGTGTTTGCTCGATTGATTGCAGTTTCATCTTTTACGATGTTGTTGTTTCTCCCTTTCCCGAGAGCATTACGATTAACATTCGAGTGATCAAGCCATTCAGTTCCTGGACCTAGATACGTACACAAAAGGCGTTGACGATAGTAATCTGCGTGAAACAAACGACACATATCGGTTGTAACAATTTCAAGTTGTAGTTTTATCTTCCCCGATTTTGTTGTTGCTTCAAAAAGTGTAGCAAGCCGAAGAATGTCATCGATGAGAATCTTCTTCTCATCTGCGATTGGCCCATTTGGCAAATGTTGATCGAGGAGGTTGTAGAGCGCATCTGAATCAATACCATCGTTGAAGATGTGTATGAAGGAGGTCAACTCTTCGAGGACGTTGTCGATGTAATTCGCAATTGCATGGATTTGACTTCGAGCTTCAACCAACACTTGATTCGGCCATGCATTGGTGTCCTGCACGAGTTGATAACTTTGCATGATTGATAATTAAATTACAATTTATATTAAAAAGATTCGCTCCGTTTGTTCGCTTCCTTGATTCAAAAACAAAACTACACACCAACTTCGCTCATCAAACAGAGCATCATGATAAAATAACGGCTATCTTCTTGGCCTGTTAGAATTGACGCGCTAAGTGATAATGTAACCTACCTAGTTTTAGGTGATGAGGCAAACAGATACATTCCTAGGAGTTAGCATTGTTGCAATTTGTGACTCTACTGGGGAACAATAAATGCAGGACTTTCAATCATTAGGACTCTCAAGAGAACTGCTTCTTGCCGTAGAACAAGAAGGGTATACGACGCCAACGCCAGTACAAGCACAATCTATTCCACCATTACTCAATGGGAGAGACGTTCTAGGGGTCGCTCAAACTGGAACGGGTAAAACTGCTGCATTTGCTCTGCCTGTATTACAGGTAATGAATCGATCAAAACCACAAGGAAAACGTCACATTAGAACACTGGTTTTGTCACCAACTCGGGAATTAGCTGCGCAAATCGATGAGCGATTTTCGGCATACAGTGGACATTTGGATATTCGACACAAAGTTATCTTTGGTGGAGTAAAGCAAAATCCTCAAGTCAGAGCACTGGAGAAAGGTATCGATGTTTTGGTGGCAACACCTGGGCGATTGCTCGATTTGATTGGACAAGGCTACATTGATTTGAGTAGAGTAGAATTTTTTGTCTTAGATGAAGCAGACCAAATGTTGGATATGGGATTCATTAGAGATATCAAAAAAGTACTCAAATTACTCCCAAAACAACGCCAAAATCTGTTGTTTAGTGCAACAATGCCAAAATCAATTGCTGACCTTGCATCCTCATTCCTACATAATGCTGTCAAGGTTGATGTGAGTCCAGAAGAAATCACAGTTGATCGAATTGCTCAGAAAATTATGTTCGTAAGAAAGGCGGACAAACGACGGCTGATCGTTAAAATTATCAAACAAGAAAGAGTCAGTAAAGGCATCGTATTTACTAGGACTAAGCATGGAGCAAATCGCTTGGTAAAACAACTTGCTCAAAGTGGAATTAATGCTGCAGCAATACATGGTAACAAAAGCCAGGGTGCTAGAACCAAAGCATTAGCTAATTTCAAATGTGGAGAAACCAAGATACTCGTAGCAACCGATATTGCGAGTCGAGGTATTGATGTAAATGATATCACGCACGTGTTTAATTACGACTTGCCAAATGAACCGGAAAGTTACGTTCATCGCATCGGGAGAACTGCGAGGGCTGGAAAATCTGGAATTGCTTACGGTTTTTGTGACGATACTGAATCAGGGTACTTGGTTGGTATTCAGCAACTTATTGGTTTTGAGATTGATGTTGATGAATCTCATGAGTTCCATTTCGTTGGTGCGATTCCAAAACCTGATCAAAAGCCTGGGAAAATCAAGACGGGAAAATCGAGCAATAAGCCTCGCAATTCCAACCGTAAGAAAAGCGGGAACTCCAATCCACGTAGACAGGGCAAGACACCGTCGTCCAACAGGCGTTCTGGCGATTCAAATCCAAAGCGTTCGTCTCGAAGAAGACGCAATAGAAATCGATCTCGAAGTAATCAAGATCGATGAAATATCCAGTTATTAGATGAGATCTATTATGTTTAGAACAAAGAGAACAACTCAGTGATCGTGGTGGACACTGGGGAGTCGAACCTGCTTCCGAGCATCAGGAAAACTTAGTCGCTTTGGCATCGCTCATTCGTGCACAAATATACAGCCGGTCTTTACAATTCTTGAGAACGAACTCGGAGGTGCTTGCTGATGCGGCCGAGAAAAGCATCCCCAAACTTGAGGCTACAGCACGGCGGCTCGACGCGAGAACTAATTCACTTTTGAGTGATTAATCTCTTCTTGTAATTGCAACAAATGCACTAATCACTGCAACTAGTGATAATACCGCAGTAAACCCTGGCAGGGTCATCATGTTAGGCGTATCACCAGTATACATATCGACATAATTATCGTGAAGTTCAACACATGTAAAGTAAAGATCGGTACTATCTGGTGAATAAATAGTGATTGAATCACCATTGTTAACATAACCATTGTCATCATTGTCTAGCCAAGCTCCATTCCAATTCTTTCCATTACTGTCAGTGAAACCTGCAGCGAAAGAGTCCATTTCATCAAGAGGAATTGTCACTAATACGCTCAGTCCCTCTTTGTCAGTATTTGTCATTTCGCCACAGTGTCCCTCCTCTGTGATATAATCATATGCAGAGTCGACATTGGTTATTCTCAATTCTAATTCAGACGCATCAATGTCATGTTCTGAGAATCCAGTAATAATCATTGAAGAGGTAAATCCATCTGGAATAGAATTAGTTGTATCCCAATCAAAGGTTCCGTAAGAACTGCCTGTTTGCATATATTCATCGGAATAATTCGGGCAATCGCCAGTATTCCCATCATTGACCAATGCCATGTTAATATCATCAGATGCATCGTCAGGAGTTTCACAATGGAACATTACATCAGAATCGCCATCGCCATCTAAATCAACTGATTCGTCAGATTGGTCGGCACAATCAGCAATATTATCATTTACGCGCTTGAAAATAATCCACTGTGAACCATATTCTACTTCACCATCATCTCCCATTACGCCATCTTCGCCGCAATCAAACATGTGAATTGAACTATTTGTAGTCATTAGGTTCAAATCTGCTGCTCCCCAAGACCATTCTCCATCAGCGTCTTCAACTGTATTCAAATCTACCTCAAACCAATTTGCCATGACAATTGTAGTCGAACCATTTGTTGCGTAAAATGAACTCATTATCCAATCACCATCTGGGCTGAATTGGAAGGCTGTGATTTCCATGCTACAATAGTCTGCATCGGTTGGATCTCCAAATGTCATATTGACATAAGCAATACCGCCCAAAGATCCATCTAGACCTTCCATTGTAGCACTAGTAGGCATTGGCCCATCATCTTCATCAGAATCGCCACATGCAGTTCCATCAAGAGATGGAAACGGCATATCACCATCGACTTCTACCTCCAAGTCAGGTTCATCAGCAGCATTAGGGCAATCATAAGATCCGTCATTAACTACACTCATTGAAACTGTAGTTGAATCATCATCATTACAATCAAACCAATTATCTTCAGCCCCATCGCCATCGAAATCTTGTGGTTCATCAGAACCATCGCCACAGTCTTCAGTTCCATCATTGACTAATGCAAAGTCTATCTCTGTATCAGGTGCACCTCCAAGTGTTGAACTACACCAGAAAGTCTGGCTTCCCGTGTCATCATCGTCACTACCAAATTCATCGCATATATCAGAACCTTCAGAATAATTATCTCTTAAGATTAATTTATATTCAGTGGAGGTTATATCTCCAGAATCATCTTCTTCTGATGTGATTAAATGAAGATTAATCATACTATCAAACCATGAATGAGAGCCTGTCGGTGAAGGAGTAAATGTAATTGTATCATAGCCCATGCTTGCAGATAATCCAGCATCTTCATTGCTAATATGGTACATCATCATTGATCTAGTATCAGTGCCATCATACTCAACAATCCTATCGAAATTTACCATCACCAGTGTTCCGTCATCTGAAGGCATTAAACCTGAAATTCGCATAGTTGTGCCCATTTCGCTCAATGTTCCACACATTCCTGAAACATCCATCTCTAATGCATCCATAAATTCCATAATTGGTAAAAATTCAAACATCTCACAACCTCCTTCATCTGGATTTTCTTCACAGTATTCAGTTACAAATTCAAGACAAGCCTCTGATTCTTCATCTTCGCACTCAGGTGCAAAACATGGGCTGTCAGTATCTCCTGGTTCATTAGGGAATGGACATTCTTCTCCGCTGTCACCATCGCCGTCTCCAGTTCCATCTGTAACTGCATCCATACAGGAAAAGGTTTCTTGGTCAAAAACAACTGCAGGTAGGTGTCCTGATCCGGTTATTGATTCGTTATCCTCAAACACTACCATTGGGTGCACAAAGTCAATGATATCCGACATAGTATGATAAGCAAACATCTCTAATTGGATATTTGGAGATGCGCTATTTTTCACTGACCAACTGGTAATTTCATGGAAATCGCCAGCATTTCCTCCTGAAGAATTAACCCATGTTTGGTACACATCTGAAACATGTCCCTCTTCAACCGAACAAATCAGTTCGAGTAGAAAAGGGGATTCATTAGCCATCGGCGGTGCCCCGAAATGAAGGTATAATGGGCCATTTTCATCAATTACTGCCGGGGCGTATGAACCAGATTGAATATAGACGAAAAGAGCGCCATTCAGCATCTCCGTGGAATCGCCTCCGTCATCTCCAGTAATGTCACTGGGGTCTTCAGTTTCATCTTCTTCATTCGACGTACATCCAGCCAAAGAGGCCGAAATCAGCATAAAAATCACAAAAAGTAGGTGTTTTCGCATATTTCGTACAAAGCATACTAGCAAATAAGGTCTATGTAAGGCTTGATTCACCTGGATCTTCTTGAAATACTTCGACAAACTTCTTGGCAAATGATTGGCTAGGCTGGTTTGGCACAAGTAAGGAACAAGGGGTTTGGACTCTCCGAGGGTGGTGGACGCTGGGGGATTTGAACCCCCGGCCTTCTGGTTG
>CEVR01059417.1_pt1 | contig 21043 bp, 19 predicted proteins | sample 356541 | NCBI WGS metagenome assembly CEVR01 (sample SAMEA2623734, study PRJEB7988) | marine metagenome | isolation source: saline water (ENVO:00002010), including
CTTGGCTGCACTTGATCGCCCATTAATGTTTCAAAGATATCATCAACGAGTTCTCTTGCCTCGTCTAAAGTAATTTGCACAAGCCTTCTGTGTTTAGGGTCAAATGTTGTCTCCCACAACTGTTCAGGATTCATTTCTCCTAGCCCTTTATATCTCTGTATCTCAGGAGGTCTAGAGCCTTCTGTTGCTTCTTTTCTAAGCTCTTTGAGAATTGCGTCTTTTTCTTCCTCATCTTTTGCGTAATGTGTTTTTCCACCCTTTTTAATTTTGTAGAGAGGAGGTAAAGCCAAATAAATGTGTCCTTTTTCCAACAGATCAAACATCTGATTGTAAAAGAAAGTAAGTAAGAGTGTTCTTATGTGAGACCCATCCACGTCCGCGTCTGTCATTATTATAATTCTATGGTATCTAAGTTTTTCTAGTGAAAACTCGTCAATACCGATGCCTGTACCTAAAGCTGTTATAAGAGTTCCAATCTCATTAGAAGATAAAACTTTGTCTAAGCGTGCTTTCTGTACATTTATAATTTTTCCTTTAAGCGGCAATATGGCCTGAAAGCTCCTGTCCCTGCCCTGTTTTGCCGATCCGCCAGCTGAATCTCCCTCTACTAAAAATAACTCTGATAAGGCTGGGTCTTTTTCTTGGCAATCTGCAAGCTTACCAGGCAATCCTCCTATATCCAGAAGACCTTTTCTTCTTGTCATTTCTTTTGCTTTTCTTGCAGCCTCTCTTGCATACGCTGCTTCGAGAACTTTGCCAAGTATTTCTTTTGCTTGTGGTTTGTTTGCAAGTAAAAAGTCCATGAAATAGTCATTAATAAGCGTTTCAACTGCTGGCCTTGCTTCTGACGACACCAACTTGTCCTTTGTTTGTGAAGAGAATTTAGGGTCAGGCATTTTAAGAGAAATAACAGCTATCATGCCCTCTCTAACATCTTCTCCTGTTATCTCAACTTCTTTTTTGCGCATTAAATCTTCTTTTTTAATAAAGTTTTTAATTGCTCTTGTAAGCCCTCCCCTGAAACCAGCAAGATGTGTGCCTCCATCAACTTGTGGAATGTTGTTTGTGAAGCATTGAACATTTTCTCTGTACGTTCCTGTCCACTGTGCAGCGATTTCAACCCCTATTCCTTTCATATTTGCTTGTGCATAAAAGGGTGTGCCAATTACTTCTTTTTTGCCTGTGAGATGTTTAACAAACTCTAATAGTCCTCCGTCTGACTTAAACTCAAGTTTGCTTCCTGAAGCTTCATCAAGAACATGAATAGCAATTCCTTTGTTCAGGAAGGAAAGCTCTCTAATGCGCTTTTTTAAAACCTCTACATCGAATTTGGTCTGTGTAAATATTTTCTTTGAAGGTGTAAATGTTACTTTTGTGCCTGATTTTTCGCTTTTTCCTACTTTTTCAAGTTTTGTTTTTGGCTCGCCATCTGAATATTCTTGCTTATATTTTGCTCCATCCCTTTCAATTTCTAAAACTAACTTGCTGCTAAGAGCATTTACGACTGAAACACCAACTCCATGTAGGCCTCCTGAGACTTTATAGCTGTTTTCATCAAATTTTCCTCCTGAATGTAGTGTTGTCATAATAACTTCAGCTGCCGATACCCCTTCTTCGTGCATATCAACTGGTATTCCCCTTCCATCATCAGACACTGAAACAGAGCCGTCTTTACCTATTACAACATCTATCTGCTTACAGAAACCTGCCATTCCCTCATCTATTGAGTTATCAAGCACCTCAAAAACCATATGATGAAGCCCAGTCCCGTCATCGGTATCTCCGATATACATTCCTGGTCTCTTTTTAACCGCTTCTAAACCTTTTAATACCTTAATACTGCCTGAATCGTACGTATCACCTGACATTAGACTTGTCTCCCTTTTGTTCTACGTGGAACATAAAAACATCTTTTTCACCTGAAAAACGCTTTTTTTCTATAGATGTCATTACTGTTTGAATACCTTTGCTTAATAAATATTTTAACATTAAATTAGCATTATCCTTGTCTAATTCTGAAGAAATATCATCCATTAATAGTATTGGATTGGTATTGGTTTTATTTTGTATTAGTTCTCTTTGTATTAGGTGGAGAATTATTGAAACGACCTTTTGTTGCCCTCTGGATAATAAATCCTGTGCGGGCACATCACTCAAGTATATATTAAACGATCTTTTATGAGGGCCTGCTGACGTTCTCTTCAAAATACGGTCTTTTTCCATATTTTGCTGCAAAATATTAGAAAAATTTACTTTATCATCAAAGCCTGGTGCATAATCAACAGAAAGATCAGCCAACCAAGGGTTCTTCTCTGCGAAATGTTCCTTTATTTCACTTGTTTGAAGCATCTCATTTACAGATGTAATGAGTTTTCTATTGGTTTGTGTAATAGAGGGCTCTAGCTCTATTAACTTCTGATCCCAGTAAGCAATCTGATTCAAGTCATTATTTTTCAGGCATGCAGCCCGCTGGTATATTAGTTTTTTTAACTCCTTAAGGACAATATTTGAATTTTGTTCCACGTAGAACAATGTTTTATTTAAAAATGCTCTTTTTTCATCTGGTGTGGATGTCGTAAAGAAAAATTCTTTATTTTCAACCAGACAAGTTGGGTAATTTGAGACTAACTTTGCGTAAGTTAACGTTTTTTTGTCTTTTATTTGTAAGATTTTACACTTTTGATTAGTTTTTTTTGTGATTTTAACGCCAGTTGCATTTTTAAAGGTAATAAATGTCTGTGTAAGATCTGTATGTTTTCTTATTAATGTATTTAGGTCTGTGGTTCTGAAGCTTTTTCCTGAAAGGGCGAAATATAACCCTTCAATTATTGAGCTTTTTCCTGAGCCGTTCTTGCCGTAAACTAGTGTAATGCCCCTATTAATCGGAATTTCGGCGAATTCATAACACCTAAAATTTTCTATTTTTAACTCCGAGACTAACACTAAAGAAGTAGTGGCATTAACACTAATGTTTGGTTAGGGTCATTACTTTTTACAAGCGCACTTTTGTCATTGCCAAAGCTGGTTAGTGTAATTTTTTCATCCTCAACTGTATTTAGTACTTCTTTTAAATAATTGACATTGAAAGCAATATCAAAAGGATTAGAATCACCTTCAACGCTTAATTTCTCTTCAGCTGACTCTTGGTCCGGGTTATGTGCAGAAACCTCTAACACACCATTTTCTGTTTTAAGCTTAACGCCCTTAAATTTTTCACTGGTTAACACTGAGACTCTTGAAAGTGTACTAATGAGTTCTTTTCTGTCAACAATTATGGATGTTCCATCACCTTCAGGTACCACTTGGTTGTAGTTAGGGTAATTGCCATCAACCAGCTTAGATTTAAATGTAAAATTTTTAGACATAAATACTATATTGTTGGCGTTAATATAGAACTGTATCTCTGTTTCTTCTTTCGACAATATTTTCATTAGCTCTATCGAGGTTTTCCTTGGAATAATTCCAGAAAAATCTCCTTCAGAATTGAGTTTAGACTTATAAATTGCCAACCGGTGGGCGTCTGTAGCCACCATATTTAGTGAGTCTGACGACTTTTCTAACAAGCAACCATTTAAGTAGTGTCTCCAGTCTTGATTGGCCATTGCAAAAGATGTTTTTTGAAACAACTCTAATAATTGAGCCGAGGTAATATCAAAAATTACATCACTTTTAACAACATCAAAGTCAGGAAAATCTGAACCAGGTATTGTTGATAAGTTGTATCTTCCTGATGAAGATTTGACAGTGAGTTTTGAGTTATCTTCGTTCAGCTCAAACGAGACTTCGCCATCAGGCAGCTCTCTGATTATGTCGGCTGCTTTTTTTGCTGGAATAGTTGTCTCTCCGGCACTTTCTATATTCGCGCCCTTAATAACAACCTCTAGCTCAACCTCTAAATCTGTGCTTAAAAGTTTAACTTTGTCTTCTTCACACCTTATTAAAATATTGCTTAATATTGGTAGTGTTTGTTTTTTATCAGCAACGGCGGCAAGAGACTGGAACTCGTTAATAATAAGGTCTTTATCGATAGTAAATTTCATTTTAAGCTGACAAACTTCTTCTTAACTTCTTGTAGTCCTCATCTGTTTCTAGGCTTTCTTTCATTAGCTCTCTTGTTTTGTCACAAGCATGAATGACTGTTGTGTGATCTCTACCTCCAAATGCTTCACCTATTTCAGGAAGGCTATGATTTGTAAGTTCTTTTGCTAATGCCATCGCCATTTGTCTGGGTCTTGTTATGGATCTGTTTCTTCTTTTCGAAAGAAGGTCGCTCAGTTTAATGTGGTAATAATCGGCTACAACTCTCTGTATGTTGCCTATTGTTACCATTTTTGCTTGGATAGCCAGAACATCTCTTAATGAGTCTTTTACTAGATTTATGTCTATTTCTGTTTTAGCAAATTTTGCGTTTGCAGCCACTCTTTTAAGCGCACCCTCAAGCTCTCTAACATTTGATTTGACTTGTTGGGCTATAAAAAAAGCGCAATCTTCAGGAAGAGTTAAATTTAACTCTTCTGCTTTTTGTAAAAGGATTGCGGTTCTTGTTTCTAAAGCGGGTGGGTCTATAACTACTGATAGCCCCCACCCGAAACGTGACTTAAGCCTATCTTCAAGACCTTCAATTTCTTTAGGGTATCTATCACAAGAAAAGATCATCATATTTCCATTTTCTAGAAGGCTATTAAATGTGTGAAATAGCTCATCTTGAGACTGTTCTTTGCCTGCAAAAAATTGGATATCATCAATTAAAAGTGCATTTAAGCTTCTATAAAATTTTTTAAATTCATTGATCGCGCCGAGCTGTAGGGCTTTAACCATATCGCTTACAAACCTTTCTGAATGCACATAACAAATCTTTGCATTGGGTCTTTCTTCAAGGAGCTTATTCCCAATAGCGTGCATCAGGTGTGTTTTACCTAGACCGACGCCCCCATAAACAAACAAAGGGTTATATTCAGTTTGTGAGGCATGCTCTGCTACTTGTTGTGCTGCTGCTAAAGCTATTTGATTTGAGTTTCCAGGCACAAAACTATCAAAAGTATAATTTTTATTTAACCCTGTAGTTTGGGGTTGGGTTTGTGTTGATCTTTTAATGGAAACATTAAGAATAAACTTGTTTCTTCCAATATTCGTTTCTAAGAAGCTTGTTATTTGGGGAAGATACTTTTCTTTGAAAAAATCACCAACGAAAGTATTTGGTGCATAAATGTTGAAGTTATTTTCCTTTAAATCGAACTCAAGCGGTTTTATCCATGAATTATATTCTGTCGTATTAATTTCTTTTTGGAGCTCTTTTACTCCTTTGTTGAATATATTTATTGTAGAAACCTTGTTAGACATGTCGATAAGTTTATAATACTTAAGCTTTTTAAAACATGTAACAAATACATTGATTTTTTGTTAAAAAACTGTGGATAAAAATGAAAAGAACGTTAAAAGTTACCAATATTAAACGAAAAAGGACTCATGGCTTTAGAGAGAGAATGTCTTCAAAAGCTGGAAGGTCTATTCTTTCTAAAAGAAGGCTAAAGGGCAGAAAGTCCCTGGCTGTTTAGTTTTAATGTCTGTAGATTTAAGGTTTGGTAAAAAAAATCGAATCAAAAAAATTACAAAAAAAATGTATGCATGGGAAAAAACTAAGGTTTGTGATGGACTTATGGTTTTTCAGAAAAAGTCTATTAATAAAAATCCTGCGATACTGATATTGATTCCAAAAGCTGTGATTAAAAAGGCTGTAGACAGAAATAGAGCTAGAAGAATAGTGAGGGAGGCTTTTAGAAAAAATATTTCGCAAGAGCTAAGGGTCGATTTTTTGGTAAAATTTAATAGTTGTCCGGCTGGTTTTGGTTCAAAATTAGAGGAGTTTTTTAAAAATGTTTAATCCTAGAGTTGTTTTTGGTGTAGTTTCTCTGTTTCTTCTGGTCTTGTTGATTGTTGACTGGACCTCTTTAGATAAAGAGTCAAAATTAGAGCGATCTGTTTTTGTGCAGTCAAGTGTTGTGGAAGGGGATTGGAAAAACATAAATAATGGGGTCCTCGACATTTATGTAAGTTTGTCAGACGGCTCTATCAAGCAAGCCTTTTTATTTGAAAAAACAAAAAGGGGCGAGCTTTTCAAAACAAGGCTATTGTCAGATGACCCATATCTGCGCTTCTTTTTTAAAACCAACGTAGATGGTTTTTCTAACTCTTTGCCCTATGTTGTCGATGAGGCTGCTTCAGACTATTTAAAAATTTCTTCCGAAGACTCAAATGGAAATGTATTAACCAAAATTTATTATTTTGATTCTCCCAACACCCTTTACATAGAAGACCGTCTTGAGCTCGCCGCACCTGCCTTTGGCAATGTTCTGGTTTTTAAGACGTTTTGGAGGAACAGGAACAAGTCCATAGACTATGGAACCACTTTTTCGCGCGATCACTTAGCTTATAGCACAAGCGAGGATGTTTTTAATGATGAGCAGCTTTCTTCTGTTGACAGAAGAGAGGACTATTTGGGCAACTGGGTTGGCTACTCTCAAAAACATTTTGTAGTTGCTGTTTACGATCAAGATGAGCAACAAAAAATTTCTTTATACCCTCCAGACTCTGAGGGCTTATACAAGTTTGGCTTTTCTGAAGATGCTCAATTTGATGGAAGTTCTTACACCTCTGAAACCAGGCTTTTTATTGGGCCAAAACAAAAAGATATTTTAGAGAGCGTTGCTCCATATTTTGAGTACAACCTAGATCTTGGTTTTGTTTATGGTATTGGTGAATTTTTTATTGTGGTTCTTAATTTTCTGCACTCTCTGGTTGGAAGTTGGGGCCTAGCTATAGTGTTGCTAACAGTTTTGTTCAAGGTTGTTCTTTCTCCTCTTCAAATAATACAAATACGATCAATGGTAAAAATGAGAAAACTTCAACCAAAAATACAGGACATTCAAAATAGGTACAAAAACGACAGAAATAAGCTGGGAATGGAAATGATGCAGCTTTATAGCAAAGAAAAATTTAATCCTTTTGCTGGGTGTTTTCCTCTTATTCCTCAGATCCCAATCTTTTTAGCAATGTTTTGGGTCACAAGGGAGGCTTTCGAGTTTAGGGGTGAGTCCTTTCTGTGGATTCCTGACCTTGCTGAAACTGACCCTTATTTAATAACGCCTGTTTTGATGGGCTTAATGATGTTTCTGTCACAAAAGATTATGCCAAAGCCACCACAAAGCCAGGGCATGCAGGCTCAAATAGCGCAACAAATGATGCTGGTTTTTCCGCCCATGCTCACCTTAATATTTATTTTCATGCCAGCCGGGGTGGTTATTTATTCTGTTGTAAATATGCTTTTATCCATCCTTCCTCAAGCTATTATTTTGAGCAGAGCGGCTGCTTCTGAAAATGAGTGATGGTGTTTTTGCTCTTGCTACTCCTGTTGGAAGGTCTGCTGTTGCGGTCGTTCGTGTTTCCGGTTTTGTTTTGCCCGAAAAGCTTGTCCGGGCCCTTTCAATAAAAAAAGAGGACAGGGGTGTTTATGTAAGGCGGGTGTCTTTAGGTTCTTTTTCTGACAGCTGTCTCATTTTGAACTTTCCTGCTCCTAACTCTTATACAGGCGAACACTTAATTGAAATACACACCCACGGAAGCCCGGCTATAGTTGGTGAGCTTTTCTCTTTTTTGGAATCAGTGGGGCTAAGGGAGGCTGATAGAGGTGAGTTCAGTAAAAGGGCTTTTCTTAATGAAAAGATGGATCTGTCTTCTGCGGAGTCCGTAATGTCTGGTGTTTTTGCTGAGTCTGTGGAAGAACTTAAGGCTCTCGAAGATTTTAGGTCTGGTTCCTTGGGCGTGAAAATTAAAAAGCTTTCTAAAAAAATAGAATCTCTTTTGGTTGAGGTGGAATCTCAGCTAGATTTTTCTGATGAAGATGGTGTTTCTTCAGTTGATATTAAAGATGTATCAGATAATTTGTTTTTGTTGTCAGAAGAAGCACAATCTTTAATAAAAAACTTCTCCCCATTAAGAAAAGACAGCCTTAAAAAGCGCGTTGTTTTAACTGGCGAACCAAATGTTGGAAAATCTTCTCTTTTTAATGCTCTGCTTGATGAAAAGGTTGCTATTGTTTCTGCGTCCCCAGGCACCACTAGAGACATCGTAAGAAAATCCTTGTTTTTGTCTGGTGTTGAGGTGGGTTTTGAAGACACTGCTGGGGTTCGTGATGTAAAGAGCTCTCAGATTGAGGCTGAAGGTATAGAAATGGCAAAAGAAGCGGCGGCTTCAGCAGATCTTTGTGTCGAGGTTTTTGATGACCCGCTAAAAATTTCCAGCTCTAGCAATTCCTCTTTGGTTGTTTTGAATAAAATTGATCTGCTTAAGGGTGAGTGTGATTTTGATGGTTTTTTAGGTGTTTCTGCAAAAAAAAGCATGGGCCTTAATGAATTGCGGGACGAAATACTTAAGAAGGTTCAGTCTCCAATAAAAGAAAATCTTGTTTCTGAAAGAATTTATTTAAAGCTTGAGTCTGCTGCCGGTTTGCTAAAGCAAAAAACTGCTGAGGCAGATTTTTTTGAAACCACAGCACAAAACCTCAGAGACTGCTTGAAGGAGCTAGAGGGTGTTTATGGGGTTTTTGACAATGAGGTTGTTTTGGATCAAATATTTAATAACTTCTGTATAGGTAAATAGTTTTTCTGTTCTTATTTTGTGGATAGTTTTTTTTCAACATACTACCAACAGGGAAACCTTAACTTAGAAACTGCTTACTAACAGGCCAGCGGCATGCTTGCACTTTTATAAAACCCTTATAAGAACTATATAATTTAAAGTTATTAACATTAAAATAGAGCCTTAATAATAACAATAAACATAATATGAAATATATATTTGATTTAATAGTAATAGGGGGCGGGCATGCAGGTGTTGAAGCAGCCCTTGTGGCAAAAAGATCCGGACTTAACGTTGCCCTAATTACGCTAGACAAAACAAAGACAGGAAGAATGTCATGCAACCCAGCCATTGGTGGTATTGGAAAATCTCATCTTGCTAAAGAGATAGATGCATTAGGTGGATATATGGCAGAAGCAACAGACCTGGCAGGAATACAATTCCGAACCCTCAACAAAAAAAAGGGGCCGGCAGTTCAAGCAACGAGAGCTCAGACGGACAAGATTCTTTATGAAAAAGCAATACAAGAAAAACTAAAGAAAGAGAAAATAGAAATTTTCGATGACGAAATAAAGGACTTTAGGACACACAGAACGAGAATAGAAAAAGCTATATCAGAAAACAACGAGTATGAAGCAAAAGCATTTGTTTTAACCACAGGAACATTTCTGAACGGCACGATTTTAATAGGGCACACAAAACAGGAGGGGGGAAGAATAGATGAAAAAAAATCAACTGGACTAGAAAAGTTTTTTGAAAAACAGGAGCTTACGCTAGGCAGACTGAAAACAGGAACCCCACCAAGACTTTCATCAAAAACCATCAACTACTCTTTACTAGAACCTCAACCAGGAGAGGAAACAGAAGCCTACATGTCGTATTTAGGGAAAAAAAACAAACACCCAAAACAAACATGCTGCTACATAACCCAAACCAATGAAAACACCCACGAAATCATAGAAAAAAACATAAAGAAATCAGCCATGTACTCAGGACTAATAAGCGGAGTGGGGCCAAGATATTGCCCGTCCATTGAGGACAAAATAGTCAGGTTCTCAGAAAAAAAACACCACCAAATTTTTGTTGAGCCCGAAGGTCTAGAGTCAGACTGGGTGTATCCAAATGGAGTCTCAACAAGCCTGCCAAAAGAAGTTCAAGAGGAATACATTCACACAATAAAAGGTTTCGAAAAAGCAGAAATATTACAATACGGCTATGCGGTTGAATATGATTATATCGACCCAAGAAACCTAAACATAACACTAGCAACAAAGAAAAACCCTAACTTGTTTTTAGCAGGACAGATAAATGGAACTACAGGATATGAAGAGGCAGGAGCACAAGGAATCGTTGCGGGAATTAATGCAAGCCTCTATGTAAAAAATGAAGAACCCTGGATACCCCAAAGACAGAACAGCTACATGGGGGTCCTTGTAGACGATCTAACAAGGCTGGGGGTAAGCGAGCCCTACCGAATGTTCACATCTAGAGCTGAGCACCGCCTTTTGTTGAGACAAGACAACGCCGACGAAAGAATGTTTGAGATAGCAAAGAAATTTAACATTATAAGTAAAGAAAGAGAGGAGATTTTTCTAAAGAAACAAAAAGAGAAGGAAAAAATCAAGAAAAAACTACAAGAAACTAAAATAATGGTTTCAGGCCTAAAAAAAACAGCAGAAGAGCTTTGTAAGAGAAACGATTTTACAGAAGAGGAAGTAAAAAAAATAACAAAACTAAAAGAAAAAAACTTTACAGAAGTATATTTTGATATTAGATATTCTGGATACATAGACAAACAACAGAGAGAGCTAGATAAAATGAAAAATCTAGAAGAATATAGTTTGGGCCTGGTTTTTGATTATAAAGAAGTCGTTGGTTTGTCAGGCGAGCTTCAAGAAAGGCTTAACAAAGAAAAACCAAAAAACCTTTTTGAGGCCTCAAGCATAGAGGGCATAACACCAGCAGCCTTGAATGTTCTCACCATTCACCTAAAGAAAATTGATGCAATTAGAGCTACCTAAAGAACAAGAAGAAAAACTAAAATACTTCTCTCAGGAAGTTATAGAGAGGAACAAACAGCACAACCTAACTGGACACAAAGATCCCACAACCTTTTATAATCAACAAATTGTAGACTGTATAGTAGCCTATAATGCCTGCAACAAGGCGTTAGAAAAGCACATTGTAGATTGTGGTTCAGGCGCAGGCCTGCCCTCAATTGTTTGGGCAATACTTAACCCAGAAAAAAAACTTTACAGCACAGACAAGAACGAAAAAAAAATACAATTCCAAAAGAACTTAATAATAAAATTAAACATTAAAAATATTGAAATAAACCATTCAAAAATCGAAGAATTTATTTTAAAAAAACCACACACAGTTGTAATAAAAGCATTTAGCTCAGTCGCTAAAACCCTAGAACATCTAAAGGACAGACAACAACAAAAAAACATAATCTTTTTAAAAAAAGACGACAAAAAAACAGCAGAAGAATTATTAGAAGTGCCCTCTTTGTTATATGATTACAAAAAGCACCAATATGCATTAAGCAAGGAAAAGATGGTCGCTTTAGAGCTCTATGACAGTAAAAATAGCCATAACTAACCAAAAAGGTGGGGTTGGGAAAACAACAACAGCAGTTAACCTTGCAGCAACATTAGCTAAAACAAAAAGAAAAGTTTTGTTAATAGATATTGACCCACAAGCCAACGCAACATCAGCAGCAGGAATAACAAAAAATACAAAAGATTCCCTTTATGAGTATTTTGAAAAACAAAACAATCTAGAAAATTTTATCCTAGACGCCCAAGGCGGCTACAAAATTATACCAGCCAACACGAACCTCGTTGCTACAGAAAAAATAATCGAAAAAACTAACTCAAGAGAAAAATTTTTCACAAAAAACCTTAAAAGCATCTCAAAAGATTTTGATTACATTCTTTTTGATTGCCCTCCTGCCCTCAATCTGTTGACAATAAACGCTATGGAATACTCTAAAAAGGTTCTTGTTCCTGTGCAGTGTGAATATTACGCATTAGAGGGTTTAGTGACCCTCAAAAACACAATAGAACAACTCAATGCGGCACTAGATTTAAAAATTAAAATAGTCGCAATACTTAGAACAATGGCAGATGGCAGAAACAGACTGACCAGAGAAGTTTCTGATCAACTAGAAAAACACTTTAAACAAACGGTTTTAAACACAATTATTCCTAGAAATGTTAGGCTAGCAGAAGCGCCTAGTTATGGTCAGTCAATAGTTGATTATGATATTAAATCAATAGGAGCAGAAGCTTTTTTAAGCTTAGCAGGAGAATTTATAAGGAAGTTCGAGAATGGCAAAGAAAACATCTCTAAATAAAGGACTTGAAGCACTTTTGGGCGACGTTGTTGCTCCCAAAGAGACCAAAACACCAACCAAGAAAACAACAACAAAAACACAATCTCCTGAAATCAGCATTAGCAAAATCAAGACCAACCAATATCAACCAAGAACAACATTTGATGAGAAGAGGCTACAAGAGCTATCAGAGTCAATAAAAAAACATGGTGTAGTCCAACCAATTTTAGTCAGAGAAGAAGGAAGTGGTTTTGAGCTTGTAGCAGGCGAAAGGCGAATGAGAGCATCGAAGCTGGCAGGATTAAAAAAAATACCCGCAGTTATTACAAAAGCTACAGATATACAGTCCTTAGAGATAGCAATTTTAGAAAATGTTCAGCGTGAAGATCTAAACCCACTAGAAGTCTCTAAGGGGTACCAGAGACTAAAAGATGAGTTTGGGTACACACAAGAACAAGTAGCCAAAAGCGTGGGGAAACCAAGAAGCTCAATAGCAAACTCTTTGAGGCTTTTGACACTTTCACCGAAAATACAAGCAGAACTGGAAAAAGGAACCCTTACGGAAGGACATGCAAAAGTCTTGTTGGGTATCGATGCAGCACAAGCAAATACACTTTTAGAAACAATTCTTAAAGAAAAATTTTCCGTAAGAGACTTAGAAAAAATGTTGGCAGGCAGAACATCAACCTCACCAAAACCAACAACAAAAACAACAGACGAAAGAAACTTAGAATCAGCTTTAAGCTCTAAGCTCGGTTCGAAAGTTGTCATTCAAGATAAGGATGGCAAAGGCAAAATGGTAATAAAATATTACTCATACGATGAATTAGATGGAATTATTGAGAAAATTTCCGCTTAAACCTATAAACGAAGACCAAATTAAATTAAAATTACGACACCCATGGCAGCTGATACTTCAGGACGAACATTTTCAGAATATTTAAGTCACCATTTACAAAATTTGGTGTACGGAAAGTTGCCTGCTGGTTATGAGCGCTACAACAAAGATGGAACTGTTGAAGTGTTAGAAAAAGACACATGGACGTTTGCTTATAGTGGTGAAGAAGTCGCTGAAATGGGCTTTTGGGCCTTTCATGTCGACACCTTATTCTTTTCAATAACACTGGGTGCAATTTTTTTATTTATATTCGCCAGAGCAGCCAAAAACTTCTCAATAGAAAAACCTACAAAACTTCAATCATTTGTAGAGATGATGGTAGATTTTGTAAATAACACAGTAAAAGGAACCTTTAAATCCGCAAAAAATACACTTGTTGCGCCAATGGCACTAACGATATTCGTATGGGTCCTTTTAATGAATTTAATGGACCTTGTTCCTGTAGACTTAATTCCTTATCCAGCAGAACTCTTAGGAGTTCCATATTTAAAAGTTGTCCCAACAACAGACATTAACCTAACAGCAGCCTTAGCTCTATCAGTCTTTGGCTTATATTTATTTTTTAGTATTAGGTCCAAGGGATTTGTTGGTTTTATCAAATCAATAACTCTACACCCATTTGGGCCCTGGATGTTGCCAGCAAACCTATTCGTTGAATTGGTAGACATGTTGGCAAAACCCCTTTCACTTGCTTTACGGCTTTATGGAAATCTTTATGCAGGTGAAATGATATTTTTATTAATAGCAGGCATGGTTGCGTGGCAACTTACCTTTTCTGGCATTATGATTGGAGTTTTAGGTACTTTGCTTAGCTTAGCTTGGGCCATATTCCATATTTTGATTGTTGTGTTGCAAGCATTTATATTTATGATGCTAACAACGGTTTATATGAACATGGCTCACGAGAAATTTGAACAACATTAAGGAGGTTGTAATTATGGAAATAGCATTAGGATTAAAATATGTCGGTGCTGGATTGATGTTTGGTTTAGCTGCAATTGGAGCAGGAGTAGGCGCAGGAATTTTAAGCTCAAAGCTTATCGAGTCTATTGCAAGACAACCAGAACTTGAAGATCAGCTTAGACCTACATACTTTCTGGGTATTGGTCTTGTTGATGCTGTACCAATGATATCGGTTGGTCTAGCTTTTTACTTATTATTTGTTGCATAAAAAATGAATTTAAACGCGACTCTTTTAGGACAAATGATAGCCTTTGGGCTATTTGTTTGGTTTTGTTGGAAATTTGTTTGGCCCCCTCTTTTAGCTGCTATGGAAGAAAGAGCAAAAAAAATAGAGCAGGGACTTAAGGATTCTGAAGCAGGCGCAAAAAAAATAGTTGAAGCTGAGGAAGAAAGTAAAAAAATGCTTGCCAAAGCAAAATTAGAAGCCAAACAAATAATGGATAATGCAAAAACCCAGTCCGAAAAAATTGTCGAGGAATCCAAAAGTAAGGCCACCGAAGAGAAAGAAAGAATCGTTGGTTCGGCCCAAGCAGAAATAGAGAAAGAAGTAGTTAACGCAAAAAAATCGCTTGAGAAAGACTTTTCTTCGAGCGTGATGTCTGCGGTTAAAAAGATTGTTTCAAAAGAAGTTGCTTCAAACGATCATCATGAAACAATTGATAAGAGCCTTAACGAGTTTAGAAAATGAATAAATTATTAGAAGTCTACTCAAAGGGGTTTTTTAACACCCTGAAAGAAGAAGAAATTGAGGCCGCAACCACAACAGCCCAGACCTTGTTAGAAAATTATTCACAAGAAGACCTCCATAACTTTTTTAAAAATAAAACCATCATAAAAGAGGAGAAGCTTAAACTTGCTCTGGATCTGGCCGGTGAAAGTAGCCTAAAAGGATTAGTAAGCACATTAAGCAAAAATAATCGTTTCGAGCTAGTTCCAGCAATATTTAAACACTTCATTGATTATGCTTCTAAGAGGCAAAACAAAATTCCAGCTATAGTAACAACAAACAAAGAACCAAACGAAGAAATGAAAAACCACATAAACACTTTTGTTAAAACAAATATAGGTCCTTCAACACCTATAAAGTATGAGGTAAGCAAGTCCCTTATGGGAGGAATTATTTTAAAACATAAAGACAATGAAATAGATTTGAGTATTGATAACAAGCTTAATGGGCTTAGGGAAGCTCTAGTAAATTAGGAGAAAAAATGACTACAAAAATAAACCCATCAGAAATATCAAGCATCATAAAAAAGAAAATTGATGACTACAAAGGAGCGGCTACAGAAGCAAATGTAGGGGAAGTTCTCTCTACAGCAGATGGAATTGTTCAAATTTATGGCCTAGAAGACGCAATGTATGGAGAGCTATTAGACTTTGGAGAAGGAACATATGGGCTAGCCTTAAACCTTGAAACAGACTCTGTTGGGGCAGTAGTATTAGGCGACTCTGGTCATATAAAAGAAGGCCAAAAGGTCAAGACCACAGGAAGAATACTTGAAGTTCCAGTTGGTGAAGGTCTAAAAGGAAGAGTTCTTGATGCCCTAGGCAGACCATTAGATGGAAAGGGTGAAGTTAAATCAAAACATAATGCTCCTATTGAGGTTGTGGCACCAGGAGTAATTGATAGACAATCAGTAGATCAGCCAGTACAAACAGGAATCAAGTCAATTGATGTAATGGTTCCTATTGGAAGAGGACAAAGAGAACTAATAATTGGAGACAGGCAGACAGGAAAAACAGCAATAGCTGTGGACACCATAGTTAATCAAAAAAATTCTGACATAACATGTGTTTATGTAGCTATAGGCCAAAAACAATCAACAGTTGCAACTGTAGTTAGGCAGCTAGAAGAAGCGGACGCACTTAAAAATACAATAGTTGTTGCAGCAACAGCAGCTGAAAGCGCATCATTACAATTTCTTGCACCATATTCAGGGTGTACGATGGGCGAATACTTCAGAGATATTGGTGAAGATGCTTTAATTATTTACGATGACTTATCAAAACATGCGATAGCCTATAGACAAATTTCCTTGTTGCTTAAAAGGCCACCTGGAAGAGAGGCCTTCCCTGGAGATATTTTCTACCTTCATTCAAGACTTTTAGAAAGAGCATCAAGAGTTAATGCTGATTATGTTGAAAGGGTGACCGATGGAAAAGTTAAAGGCAAAACAGGATCACTAACTGCCCTCCCTATAATTGAAACTCAAGCAAGCGACGTTTCGGCTTTTATTCCAACAAACGTTATCTCAATTACAGACGGACAGATATTCTTAGAAACAGACTTATTTAATTCAGGAATTAGGCCGGCCATTAATCCTGGCATTTCAGTTTCGAGAGTTGGCGGAGCAGCGCAAACTAAAATAATGAAAAAGCTTGGTGGCGGAGTCAAATTAGCACTTGCACAGTTTAGAGAATTAGAATCTTTTTCACAATTTGCATCAGACTTGGATGATGCCACAAGAGAGCAGCTCGAAAACGGACAAAGAATAACAGAGTTGCTTAAGCAGAAGCAATTCTCCCCACGATCAGTCGCGTGTGTTTCTATTGTCTTATACGCCATCGAAAATAAATATTTAACTAATATTGAAAAAGAAAAGATGCAGTCTTTCGAAGATAACCTTAGAACCTATTTCAAATCAAAGCACAAAGATGTTTGGGAAGAAGTTAATAAAACTGGCGACTGGAATGATGACTTAGAAAAAAAATATAAAGCAATACTTGATAGTTTTGTAAAAGAAGGATCTTGGTAGATGGCTCAAACTAAAGAAATAAGAAAAAAAATTGGCAGTGTGCAGAATACGATGAAAATCACCTCTGCTATGGAGCTCGTTGCATCAAGCAAAATGAAAAAAACTCAAGATGCCATGAAAAAAGGAAAACCTTACTCTAAAAAAATTGTTGAATTGATTAACAACTTAGCCGGAGCAAGCTCCGAATATAAACACCCATTTTTCAAAACTACAGAAGAAAAAACAGACATATATATTGTTGTAAGCACAGATAAAGGGCTTTGCGGCGGACTAAATAGTAATTTATTTAAGCTTGCATTAAGCAACATGGCTGAAAGAGAGAAGGAAGGCAGAAAAGTTAAAGCCCTTCTTTTTGGAAAAAAAGCAACAGATGTATTTACTCGTCTGAAAAATGCTGAGGTTATAGGTAGCGCATCAAAGTTAGGCGATATTCCTGTGGCAGAGGACGTAATTGGTTCTTCTCAGATTGCAATATCTGATTTCGAAAACGGCAAAATAGGCAATGTATATCTCTACGCAAATGAATTCATCAATACGATGACTCAAAAACCTCTGGAAAAAAAATTACTTCCAATTGCTTCAATTAGTAATGAAGATGAAGAAAGAGTTATTTGGGACTATATATATGAGCCGGGATCAAAAGAGATTCTAGATAAACTACTAAAAAGGTACATTGAAACACAAATCTATCAAGCAGTTATCGAAAACAATGCATGCGAACAAGCAGCTAAAATGATAGCAATGAAAAATGCATCAGAAAATGCTGAAGAAATTATTAAAGAACTTCAGCTTGTATATAACAACGCAAGACAAGCATCTATAACGCAGGAGCTATCAGAGATAGTTGGGGGTGCTGCAGCAATATAAGGAGAAATAATGAGTGATACTGGCGTAATTAAACAAATAATAGGTGCGGTTATCGACGTTGAGTTTGATAAAGCCCAAATTCCGAACATCTATGATGCATTGGTCGTAGGCGAAAATAACCTTGTGCTTGAAACACAGCAACAATTAGGAGACGGCATAGTGAGAACAGTTGCTATGGGAACTACTGAAGGGTTAAAAAGAGGATTAAACGTTGAAAACACTAAGGCACCAATCAGCGTTCCTGTTGGTGAAGCAACACTAGGCAGGATAATGAATGTTTTAGGTGATCCAATAGATATGAAAGGAGAAGTTAAAACAAAAGAGAGAATGCCGATTCATAGAAAGCCACCAGAATATGTAGATCTAGCTGACTCAAACGAAATTTTAGAAACAGGCATTAAGGTCATTGATCTAGTGTGCCCTTTCGCAAAGGGTGGAAAAGTAGGGCTCTTTGGGGGAGCAGGAGTTGGAAAAACAGTAAATATGATGGAATTAATCAGAAATATAGCAATTGAGCATTCAGGCTATTCAGTTTTTGCTGGTGTTGGTGAGAGAACAAGGGAAGGAAATGACTTCTATCATGAAATGACAGACTCAAATGTTTTAGACAAGGTCTCTCTTGTTTATGGCCAGATGAATGAACCTCCAGGAAACAGGCTTAGAGTTGCATTAACAGGACTAACTATGGCTGAGAAATTTAGGGACGAAGGGAGAGATGTTTTACTTTTCGTAGACAATATCTATAGGTATACCTTAGCTGGTGTAGAAGTATCCGCATTGCTTGGAAGAATGCCTTCAGCTGTTGGTTATCAGCCTACACTTGCAGAAGAAATGGGAGTGCTACAAGAAAGAATTACTTCAACCAAAACAGGTTCAATTACATCTATACAAGCAGTTTATGTGCCGGCTGACGATTTAACAGACCCATCACCAGCGACAACTTTTGCTCACTTAGATGCTACGGTCGTCCTTTCAAGAAGAATTGCAGAACTTGGAATATATCCTGCTGTCGATCCCCTTGACTCAACCTCAAGACAATTAGATCCATTAGTTGTAGGGCAAGAACATTATGAAGTGGCACAAAGAGTGCAAGGCGTTTTACAGAGATATAAAGAACTCAAAGATATTATCGCTATTCTTGGTATGGACGAGCTGTCAGATGAAGACAAGAACACGGTCTCAAGAGCAAGAAAAGTTGAAAAATTTTTATCACAGCCATTTTTTGTTGCAGAAGTTTTTACAGGCGCACCAGGAAAATACGTTTCTGTGAAAGACACAATTCAAGGGTTTAAAGAAATTCTTGATGGTGTTCATGATGACGTACCAGAGCAAGCTTTTTATATGGTCGGCTCTATAGAGGAAGTTTTAGAAAAGGCTAAGACAGTTAAAAGTGATTAGTATTAGTTTTATTTCACAAGAAAAGACTTTGTTTGAAGGCCAAGCAAAGATGGTTGTAATGGATGGCCAAGAAGGCCAGCTTGGAATCGTTAAGGGGCACTCGCCTTTGCTGGCGGTACTTAAGCCTGGACCAGTAAGGATGATTACCGATGATGGAGAAGAAGTTTTCTTTACTAATGGCGGTTTTGCTGAAGTCCAACCAGAGAGCATTACTATTCTTGTCGATTCAGCAGAAAGAGCAGATGATCTCGATGAAGCCAAGATAATCAAAGCTAAAGAAGAAGCAGAAAAATTGCTAAAAGATAAAAAAGATGAAAAAGATTTCGCTGAAGCAGCAACTCAACTTAGCCAATCTTTATCACAATTACGAGCAATTGAGTCACTCAAAAAGAACATAAAACTCAAAAAGTAGTTTAAGTACCAAAAAAAAACATTAAAATCGGATAATGGGATTAAGTATCGTTCTTCTTGCCGCCGGACAAGGCAAGCGCATGAAAACAAGCAAACCAAAACCATTGGTGGAGTTAGCAGACAAACCATTAATTCAGTATTCCTTAGATACAGCAAAAAAACTTAATCCTGAAAGGATAATTTTAGTCACAGGATACAAAAAAGATGAAGTCAAAAAATATGTATTAGCCAACAACCCAGGCGATTATATTTTCTGTGAACAGAAAGAGAGACTTGGTACGGGACATGCAGTAAAACAGGCAGCTCAGTATCTGCCTGAAAGCGGAAAAACCTTAGTGCTATATTCAGACGTTCCATTGGTCTCAGAAACAGCTTTAAAAAAATTAATAAAGTCATCAAACAGAAGAAAGCTTTCCATTCTTACGTCTCACATTGAAAACCCAAAAGGTTATGGCCGGATTATAAGGGACGAAAAAGATCAGCCTTTACAAATTAGAGAAGAACAAGACGCTTCTAAAGAAGAGAAAAAAATAAATGAAATGTTTACTGGCATAATGATCGCAGACAATGATTTTCTTAAGAAAGGCCTGCAAGGATTAGTAAGAAACAATGCAGCCGGCGAGTATTATCTTACAGATCTCGTAGAATTTGCCAGCTCGCGAGAACAAAAAATTGGATCAGCACAAACTCAAGAGAAAGAAATACTAGGAGCTAACAATAAGCAAGAATTAGGAGACCTATATAGAGCATTAGTGGCCCTTAATATAGCATCAGCAAAAAGAAAAGGTGCGATTTTTAAAGATGAATCTACTTGTTATGTAGAGGGTCCACTTAAAGTTGGTCGAGATGTAAAAATTGGCAATAATGTAACCATAAAAGGAGAAGTCATGCTCGGAAACAACGTATCTATTGGCTCAAATACTGTCTTGTTTAATACAAAAATAGGTGATGAAACCGTCGTAAAGGATTTTTGTTCAATTGAGAATTCATCTATAGCAAAAAATGCAGAAGTAGGCCCTTTTGCTAGGCTTAGAGATGGAGCAGCTCTTTCAAATAAAGCAAAAATTGGTAATTTTGTTGAGGTTAAAAAATCTACAATTGGAGCAGGAGCCAAGGCCAGTCATCATGCTTATCTTGGAGACGCGACAATTGGCAAGAAAGCCAATATCGGGGCAGGCACCATAACATGTAATTATGATGGGAAAGAAAAACATGAAACAAAAATAGGTGATGAATCTTTTATTGGCACCAACACTTCTCTTGTCGCACCATTAAAAATAGGAAAAAAATCATATATCGCCGCAGGCTCTGTTATTACCTCTGATGTCCCTTCAGACTCTTTAGCTTTTGGCCGTTCCCGTCAAAAGGTTAAGAAAAATAGGAAAAAGAATTAATGTGCGGCATTGTTGGAGGAACTTCGAATAGAAATATTCTTCCTATTCTTGTCGAAGGGCTAAGAAGACTAGAGTACAGAGGATACGACTCCGCAGGAGTAGCCTATAAAGCTAATGGAAAAATTTCTCTGGTAAAAAATGCAGGCAGAGTCGAAGAACTTGCTGAAAAACTAAATTTAAAAAAGAATAATACAAAAATAGGAATTGCACATACTAGATGGGCAACTCATGGCATTCCTTCAAAAAAAAATGCACACCCTCACAGCTCTAAAAATAATATTTATGTTGTGCACAACGGAATTATTGAAAATCATATAGCGCTTAAAGAAACACTAAAAAAAGAAGGCTTTAAGTTTTCATCACAAACAGACACAGAAGTTAT
>CEVR01027896.1_pt1 | contig 20984 bp, 14 predicted proteins | sample 356541 | NCBI WGS metagenome assembly CEVR01 (sample SAMEA2623734, study PRJEB7988) | marine metagenome | isolation source: saline water (ENVO:00002010), including
CCAGCACCGGTCATAATTTTCGAATTTACATCACATATTCTCATCGCTACAGTCATGGATTCAGAGCCTGAGTTCATACAAATGAACTTTGAAAATGGACAACTTCCTCTGGTGTGACCTAATTCTTTGCGTAGTGCAGCAGCCATACGAGCTTGACTAAAAGACGGAGTCATGACATTAGCCATTACATGATTTTCACTCATTACCGAGATAATCTCACTTGGACCATGTCCCCCGCCAAGCATTCCATAGCCGCCATTATCGTGTAATACCGCTCCATGTGAGGTTACAATCCATGGGCCGCGGCCTGCGATTGCTACATATGGATTAACAGTAGCAGGAGCATAAAAGTTGACAAAATCATGCTGTAATTTATCTACTAATTCAGATTCATTCATCATCAAATCAGTATCAGACAACTGTTTTTGTTTAACTGAAGCCTCTTCTATTGCCTGAGTTAGAGTATTATCGATCTCAACAAATTTTGATATGACATCGTCGGGAAGTCCTACTGTTTCAGGAGCCCCACTCGCGTTTCGCATTTGCTCCAACAACGCCATTACATCTGCCATGAACAAAAGGCATTAGAGGCGTATATTCAACATTGTCCTGTAACTGTGTAAATAATCACTTCAAAAGTTTCAATCTTCATCTACCACTTCGAAATCAGCGTCTACAACACCATCATCAGTTGCTTCTTCAGAATTAGATTCTTCTTGTGCTGCCATTTCCGCTGCTGCTGCTTCATACAACTTTGCAGATATAGCATGCATTGCTTCTTCGATTTCTTTGACTTTAGCCTGTACTGCCGCCTCATCAATTTCATCGAGTTCCTTTGCCTCACCTTCTTCATTTTGAAGAAGTGCTTCCAATTCGTCTACTCTTGAAAGAACAGGTTCTTTATCGGAATCTTCCAACTTTTCACCAGCTTCCTCTAGGGTTCTACGAGTTTGGTAAACAATCTGATCTGCCATATTTCTCATTTCAACTTGTGCCTTCAATCTCTTGTCGGCTTCAGCGAATTCCTCCGCCTCAGCAATCTTAGATTGTATTTCGTCCTCTGAAAGAGAGGTATTGGACTCGATTTTAATCGATTGCTCTTTACCTGTACCCTTGTCTTTTGCAGATACATTTACTATACCATTTGCATCTATATCGAAGGTAACCTCAATTTGTGGCATTCCTCGAGGAGCAGGTGGTATTCCCATCAAATGGAATTGTCCAAGTGATACATTGTCCTTTGCAAATTCACGCTCTCCTTGTAATACATGAATTTCTACAGCAGGCTGGTTATCGCTTGCAGTTGAGAATACTTCAGACCTTCTAGAAGGAATTGTAGTATTTCTTTCAATCATTGTTGTTGTTACACCACCCAGGGTTTCGATACCTAGGGTAAGAGGTGTTACGTCGAGAAGAAGAATATCAGAAACCCCTTCATCTCCAGCGATAATACCTGCTTGTAATGCCGCGCCCATCGCAACGGCCTCATCAGGGTTGATTCCTTTGAACGGTGATTTTCCAGTCTCTTTTTCAATTGCCGCTTGAACTGCAGGAACTCTTGTCGATCCACCGACAAGAATCACTTTGTCGACTTCACCTTTAGATATTCCAGAATCCTTCATAGCTTGTCGAGTAGGTTTCATAGTTTTCTCGATTAATGCAGATATTAATTCCTCGAATTTAGCGCGTGTCACAGTGATATCAAGGTGCTCAGGAGAACCATCTTTCATAGTGATAAATGGTAGATTAATTTGTGATTGGCCAGTTCCAGATAACTCGATTTTTGCCTTTTCAGCACCTTCTTTTAATCGACTCATTGCCTGTACATCTTTAGCCAAATCAATCCCTGTTCCTTTCTTGAATTCGCTGACCAAATAATCAACTAATACATCATCAAAATCATCACCGCCAAGTTTGTTATTACCCGCAGTTGCCTTTACTTCAATTTGAGGCTGCCCATCTACTTCGTATATCTCTAAAACGGATACATCAAATGTACCGCCACCTAAATCATAAACTAGGATAGTTTGATCTTCTTCCTTATCAACACCATATGCAAGAGCAGCAGCTGTCGGTTCATTGATAATTCTAAGTACTTCAAGTCCAGCAATTCTGCCGGCATCCTTAGTTGCCTTTCTTTGAGCATCAGTAAAGTATGCAGGGCATGTAATCACAGCCTGCTTAATTTCTGAGCCTAGGTATGCTTCTGCATCAGCCTTCAACTTTTGTAGAATAAATGCCGAAACTTCCTGTGGAGTATACGTACTATCATCCACCTTTGTTGACCACTCAGTACCCATATGTCTTTTGACAGAAATCATTGTACGTTCATGATTAGTTACAGCTTGGCGTTTTGCAGTAACTCCAACCATCCGTTCTCCGCCATCTTTTGCAAAAGCGACTACTGAAGGCGTTGTTCTTGCTCCTTCAGCGTTGGCAATTACTATTGCTTCTCCATTTTCAATTGTCGCTACACACGAGTTTGTAGTTCCAAGGTCTATTCCAATAACATGATTTTTTCCCATAGTTTCACTTCCATTCCCGATTCAAAGGATCGGGATTCCTCCGTCATCATCGTCATCATCATCGTCAGATAAATCGACGCTGACATCTGATGCGATTGGACTATAATCGTCTTCGACTTTTTCATCTAAGTCTTCACTTGTAGATTCGATAGCAGAACCTTGTGGCGTAAGTTTCAATGTGACATCCAGGATTCCGTTATTGATTGACCAGTCTACAACATCATCACATTGATGTGGTAGTTCAATCTGAACTAAAGGAGGGTCACTAGGGCTAGATAGTAATTGAATTACTTCTCCACCGCTTGACAAAGCGACTTCAATTTCCTGGTCGACTAATTTGGTAGATATGTCTACGGTGACAGACATATTCCATCCCGATAGATAAATGTCATCAGCAGGTAACTTCAACATTTGATTAGAAGCTTCATCATCCTCGATATCTATTACTGCAGGGGCTGCATCAACCTTGACATCGACTCCGAGATTGGACAACATATCTTCAGGCGACATACCAGATTGAAACATTTTCATTAGTTTAGATATATCAAAATTAAAGTTAACATCTCCCTTTTCAAGGCGTTCTGAATCTAATCCCATAGATTCAAATTGACCGCGGAATTGATCCATAAGGCTTCGCAGTTGCTCGATATCGATATTCATCCCCATCGAACGAAACATTTCTTCCATTTGCTTGAGCATCTGTTCTTCCCAATCTTTTGGCATCTTGAAATCCCTCACTACTTAACCATCGGTTGTATAGTGGGAGCAGCCGCCCATATATGAACCAAACGGCTCTCTCCTTCTTGCAAAGCCTCAAGGCAAGAGCCTGATTCGCCAGCATGATGGCAGAGGAAGAAATCCTCAAAGAAACCGATAGGACCAGTGGCAGAGAGGCTTTGCGCAAAAATGTGCAAGCATCTTTGGCACTAGCAGGTGCTGTTCGCTCTACTTTAGGCCCGATGGGATTGGATAAGTTACTCGTAGATGACGAAGGCAGAACTCTTGTTACTAACGACGGGGTAACCATTCTTGAAAATGCAAAGGTAGAGCATCCAATTGCTAAAATGATAATAAGCACCTCAACAACTCAAGATAAAGTAGCTAGAGATGGTACTACCTCTACCGTCGTATTTTGTGCTGAAATGCTAAGAAACGCATGGGCTTTGGTTCGTGAAGGAGTACATCCTGCAACAATCGCTCGTGGATTTTCAGCATCGAAAGATTTCGCCCTTGAGTTGATTGAAGAAATGTCAATTAAAGCCGATGATAAACATGTAATTTCAGCAGTTGAAACTTCATTAGCAGGGAAAATGGACAGAGCTATACAGGAAAAGATCACTGAGATATCAATAGCAGCAGCCCATTCGGTTTTCAATGGATACAAAGCCGATCCAACCCGTGTTAAAATAATTAAACAAAAGGGTGGAAGTGCAACAGACTCCCATTTGATAACAGGATTAGCAATCGCTAAGTCGAGGATACACCCTGAAATGAATGATAGAAGAAGTGCGGGGAATATCTTACTATTGGATGGTGGAATAGAGAAACGCAAACCACAATTGGATGCAAAGTTGAATATCACTTCAGTTGGAATGTTAGATGCTTTTAGAAAAGCGGAAACAGATGCTATACTGTCGCAAATAGAAAATCTAAAAGATATTGGCTGCGATATTTTAGTGTGTCGTGATGGAGTGGATGATGATGCAAGACAAGCACTTACAGAAGCGGGTATTCTTGCATACCGAAGGGTTGAGAAGAAGGATCTAGAATTATTATCTCGTACCTGCGGGGCAGTCCAGATAAATAATGCCGGGCATGCGAAAAAGGAAGATATGGGAGCATTTATTCAAACTCGTGAAGAATTGCGAGGTGGAGTTAACCATTGGATATTAGATGCAGAAGAGGGTGGTGCTACACTCATTGTACGTGGAGGTAGCAGGGAAATTCACGACGAAGTCGAGCGTTGTTTCGCAGATGCTTTAGGTGTCGCTTGCCAATTGTTGGAAGAACCAAAACTTCTACCTGGGGCAGGGGCGACTCAGGTTGCTATTGCTCGTCGTATACGTCGATTTGCTGAGACGGTTTCGGGTCGTGAACAATTAGCGATAGAAGCATGGGCTGATGCAATCGAATCAATTCCGAGGGCCTTAGCTCAAAATGCAGGTTTAGATCCAATCGATTCTTTACTAAAGTTAACAGCAGCTCAAGTTGAAGGTAGTGATAATATCGGATTGAACCTATCTACCGGTTCTCCTTCTGAAGTTATCAGTAGAGGAGTTTTCGAGCCGTTGAAAATAACAAGACAGGCACTTAGCGGGGCGACTGAAGCCGCAATTTCGATATTGAGAATAGATGATGTTTTATGGGCTCAAGTAGATGCTCAAGTCCCGGATGATGTACAACAGGGTCTTGCTGGAATGGGAGCAGAATAACATACTACGCTGGTGATTACAGCAATTAGATGTATAAGTTGAACACTCCTAACAGCAGTTTTCGTTAATTTGCATTAACAAATAATTTGCATATACCTTTAGGTTCAAGTATCGACTATAATGTAGAGGGGTTATGGGGGGCTCAAAAGGCAGGCAAATCTTAGTCACTGGGGCCCTAGGTCAAATTGGTATGGAGTTGTTGCATGCTTTATCAGAAAAATTTGGCGCAGAAAATATTGTTGCTACAGATATTCGTGATTCAGAAGAATTAGAAAAGTCAGGGATCAACTTTTTGAAATTAGATGTACTTGATTTTGAAAAATTAGAGAATATAATTAAAGAATTTAATATTGATGAGGTGTACCATTTAGCTGCGATATTGTCAGCCTCAGGTGAAAAAAACCCACAGTTATGTTGGAAAATAAATATGGATGGATTATTGAACGTCTTGGAATTGTCGCGAAAATATAAATTCAGAATCTTTGCTCCTTCATCTATTGCTGTATTTGGTTCAGATGTTGGTAGCCTTGCTCTTCAAAATTCTCCATTGAATCCATCGACGATTTATGGGGTAACAAAGGTCGCTGGAGAATTGATGGCAGAGTATTACCACTCCGTTCATGGTGTTGACATTCGGGGATTACGCTATCCCGGATTAATTTCCTGGAAAGTAATGCCCGGTGGTGGAACAACAGACTATGCTGTTGAGATTTTCCATAAGGCAGTATCTTCAGAGAAATATGTCTGTTTTGTTGAAAAAGATACGAGACTTCCTATGATGTATATGGATGATGCGATAAGGGCAACACTACAACTGATGGATGCTCCAAGTAGTGATCTAACAATCAGAGGAGGTTACAATTTACCTAGTTTGAATTTTACCGCAGAAGAATTATACTTTAAAATTCTAAAACAAATACCTGGATTTGAATGTACATTCGCACCAGACCATCGACAAGAATACGCAAATTCATGGCCGGATGAAACCGATGGTACATTATCCGAACAAGATTGGGGATTCAAATTAGAGTATGATTTAGACACAATGTGTGCGAAAATGATTGAATCGCTGAGTTAGAATTGTTGCAATCTAATCATATTCATTCTAAATCTAACGCGACCCAATGTTGAAAGGGGAGGCGCGACCGCCTAAAAGCCCGTTGAAGTGTATGAAGTATGTCGTCGTCTCCGGAGGCGTCCTCAGCGGACTAGGTAAAGGGGTAACCGCATCTAGTATAGGCGTCTTGCTCAAAAGCGCTGGACTGAGAGTCACTGCAATCAAAATCGACCCCTATCTAAACAGTGATGCAGGTACAATGTCTCCATTTGAACACGGCGAAGTTTTCGTTTTGGATGATGGTGGCGAAGCAGATTTAGATTTAGGAAATTATGAAAGATTTTGTGATTTAGATTTATATCGAGATAATAATATCACTACTGGGAAGATATACTCTCGCGTAATCGAAGCCGAAAGAAGAGGCGATTACCTCGGCAAGACTGTACAGGTTGTACCTCATATTACCGATGAAGTACAAGATTGGATAGAACGTGTTGCCGCAGTTCCAGTCGATGGCCAGGACGGAGCTCCTGATGCATGCGTTATCGAATTGGGAGGTACAGTCGGTGACATTGAAAGTGCGCCGTTTATTGAAGCATTGAGACAATTCCAGTTTAGAGTTGGTCGAGATAACATTTGTTTTGTTCATGTATCATTAGTTCCGGTAATGGGCCCAGTTGGTGAACAAAAAACAAAACCAACACAGCATACGGTCAAAGAATTACGCGGGTTAGGAATCATTCCTGATATCCTAGTTTGTAGAGCAGAAGCACCATTGGCACAAGATACTCGTGAAAAGTTAGCAGCGTTCTGTCATGTGTCCCCTAATTCTGTTATGAGTGCTCATGATGTTTCCAATATTTACAGAGTCCCATTACTTCTAAACGAACAGGGTATTTGTGATGCTTTAGAAATTGACTGTAGTAAAACAGGCCTTATGAAAAAATGGGAAGAAATGGCAGATAGAGTTGATAATTTAGGTGCAGATGTGCATATTGCTATGGTTGGCAAATATACCGGACTGACAGATTCTTACCTCTCAGTAATCAAAGGATTACAACATGCCTCATATGTTGTAAATCGTACGCTAGTAATCGATTGGATCGAGGCATCTAATCTAGAAGAACCCTCACATCCTGATTGGGAAACTCTGAGAAATGCCGACGGAATATTAGTTCCAGGTGGTTTTGGAGACCGAGGAATTGAAGGAAAAATCTTAGCGGCAAATTACGCTAGAACAAATAAGACCCCCTATCTTGGAATCTGTCTAGGTTTACAGGTCGCAACAATCGAATTTTGCCGAAACGTACTCGGTTTAGAAGGTGCAAACTCTACTGAATTCGATGAAAATACACCACACCCAGCGGTTGTTTTCATGCCAGAGATTTCCAAAACACACCTTGGTGGAACGATGAGATTAGGGTCGCGTCCAACGATTTTCCAAGTAGATGATTGTATGATTAGAAGATTATATGGCGGTAAAGATTCTGTAGACGAACGACATCGTCATCGGTATGAAGTAAATCCAGATTTAATTTCCAGTATTGAGTCTGCCGGATTGGTATTTGTTGGAAAAGATGATACTGGACAAAGATGCGAAATCTTCGAACTAAAAGACCATCCATATTACGTGGGAGTCCAATATCATCCTGAGTTCAAGTCTAGACCTGAGAGGCCAAGCCCTCCATTCCTTGGTTTGCTAAAGGCTGCAACAGGAAACGAGATCTAACTAATCACCTGCAACTCTAATAACGCGGGTTGTTCTGTAGCCTTGGAGTAATTTGAGGAAACGCTTGTTCCTGATCTCTTCATCTAATGTCTCATCACCAGTATCAATTCTAACCTCTGATAATCCTAGCAATTTTGCTGGTGTCGCGATTCCAAGAATATTATTTATTCCAATTGAACGTAAAACATTAGGAGATAATTGCAAATTACCCCTTCCGATAAGGAAACCCTGCCCTCCCATTGGAGACAATAGAAGCAATTTCTTCCCATCATGATTAGAAATAATCTCCAATAATCCTTGCTCATTCAAGTCATTGTATACCTTGTTTTCATGCTGAATATCAATTCCAAGTAGGGTCAGTTCAATATCGATTTGTTTGCCGATTTGACGTAGAGTTCCTCCACTTCCCCAAATCAGCATAAGATTAGGATCTTCTTCCAATAAAGTGGCTATATGTTCAGACATCGCTTCTAAAGTTTCAGTTTCAGACTCTCGCTGAATTTGCTCTTTTGCTCCTTGCATCCATCTTGGAGATGCAGGAGTGAAAGCCTCCCCATACATTCGAACTTTCCATTCTCCCTTGACATACATTTCTTCATCTAAATCCATTACTTCAGTCCTAGCGACCATCAGGTCTCCGACCACAAATGCCCAAACAACTTCAGCAGCAGCCTTTGGTGTTGTTGCAAAGCTTCCACTATGCATTTTCACACCCCCGGGAACTCCTACAATCGGAATTTCTCTTGAATCCAATGCTTTGACTATGTCACGAGTTGTGCCATCACCACCTGCATATAGGAATAGGTCAGGCTCGTGTGAAGAGATAAATTGTGATGTAGAACTTGCTGAAGTTGTTTCTGGAGTAATTCCAGTAGAGGTATATTGTCCAGGAATCCAATCACCTCCCATTCGTCCATCCCAAGCAAGTAGTTCTAAGGGCTCACGAGCCAATTTTGTTAGATGTTCTAGACATTGGCGCATCCGAGGGCCTGCTCTGTCTTCAGCACCCGCAGCTCTAGCTTCTTCTGCCCTCCCATCACTGCCTTTGAATCCAAGACGACCACCTAATCCTGCGTCAGGATTGATGATTACCGCGATGCGCATATCGGCTGCGAGCCGGTAGGGGTAAATCAGAACGGCGGTGGCATCTAATACCAGCGCTATAATCGCAGGGTATGAAGCGAAAACCCGACGATATGAGTTTTGAGGGTGCTTGGCAAAAGCAGTATGATGAAGAAAAAGCGGCTGATAAACCCGAATCAGAAAAGAAGGAAATCAAGGTTCATCATGAACCAGCATTTAGAGGACAGCGTGATATTGTAGACACTAGAAGTAAAATCAAAATGCCTTCCAAACAGAAAGAAAATACTGCTGACAAAAAAGAAGTCACTATTGTAGATGCTCCGTCGAGCAAAGAAGGTGACGAGTTTGATGTCGAATGGTAATATTTGACGGGCTCATTGAAGAAGTATGGCGCCCCCGTAGGGGGCGGAGGCAGTAAGATGGCGATGATTTTGGTTACTCTTCCTGATGGCTCTGTGAATGAATATGCAGCAGGAATTACTGCTGGTGAAATCGTTACAGATATAGAAGGTCGAAAGCATGACTGCGTAGCAGCATTGATAGATTCTGTAGAGTTTGATTTATCGACGGTAATCAATCAAAATTGTTCAGTTATCCCAATTTCTACTTCGACAGATGAAGGCATGTACATCCTCAGACATAGTGCGGCTCATCTTCTTGCCCAAGCAGTAACATCACTTTACCCACAAGCTAAACCAACAATTGGGCCGGCAATAGACCGAGGTTTTTACTATGATTTCGCCGACCTTGAAGGATTTAGTGAAAGTGATTTGAAATCAGTCCAGAAGAAAATGCACGAGATTTCTAGGCGTAATTATAGTGTTGAACGTGTAGAGTGCAGTGAGGCAGAATTGTTGGATCTATTCGCATCAAACCCTTACAAAATTGAGATTATTAAAGATAAATTAGAAGCAGGTGACGGCTCTACCATTTATCGTCAAGGAGATTGGTATGACCTGTGCCTTGGACCTCATGTTCCTAGTACTGCCAAATTAATGCATGTTAGGCTTACTTCAGTCTCTCCGGCATTTTGGCGTGGCGACCAAGATAGAGAACAATTAACCCGGATATATGGAATTGTAGAACCTACTAAACATGACCTCAAGGCTACATTGAGCGCAATTGAAGAGGCTAAGAAGAGAGATCATCGTAAGTTGGGTAAAGACCTTCAATTATTCCACGTAGATGAGGAGGTGGGCCAAGGTCTAATTTTATGGACTCCAAGAGGTGCTATTTTACGGACATCATTACAGAATTTTATTTCCGAACATCTCTCAAGACAAGGCTACAGCCAAGTGTTCACGCCTCACATTGGAAAACTAGACCTATATCGTAAAAGCGGTCATTTCCCATATTATCAAGACTCACAATATCCTCCTTTAGTCGAAAGAGAATTGATGAAAAAACTCGCCGATGAGGGATGTACTTGTGGTGAACTATCCAATCTAATGGCAAGCGGTGAAATAGACGGCTATATGCTAAAACCAATGAATTGTCCACACCATATCAAAATTTATTCTTCCCAAGCAAGGTCGTATAGGGACCTACCACTGCGATTTGCAGAATTTGGAACCGTATATCGATGGGAGCAGTCCGGAGAGATTAGCGGGCTAACACGTGTACGTGGATTTACTCAGGATGATGCACATCTATTTGTTACTGAAGATCAAATCGCTGAGGAAGTATTGGGTTGTATCGAATTGGTACAAGTCATCTTCGAAGCACTCGGAATGGAAAATTATCGAGTCAGAGTCGGACTGAGAGATTCTGATTCTGACAAATATGTGGGCAAATCAGAACAGTGGGATAAAGCCGAAGACGCATGTCGTAAAGCAGCGGCTAGCCTTGGAGTAAACTGGTCAGAAGAGCCTGGAGAGGCAGCATTTTATGGTCCAAAAATAGATTTCGTAGTTAAGGATGTAATCGGCAGAGAATGGCAATTAGGCACTGTACAAGTCGATTACAATCTCCCTGAACGCTTCGAATTAGAATACAAAGGAAGCGATGGAGAAATGCACCGCCCAGTAATGATTCACCGTGCACCATTTGGTTCAATGGAGCGATTTTGTGGTGTATTGATTGAACACTTCGCAGGTAGATTCCCTACTTGGCTTGCACCAACAATGGTTCATGTTCTCACAATATCAGAAAAGCAAGTAGAATATGGTCATAAGGTTGTAGACGAATTAAAAGCGGCAGGAATCAGAGTTGAAATCGATGATGGCGACGACACTATAGGTAAGAAAATAAGAACTCATAGAAAATTCCATCCTGCTTACATGCTCATTTTGGGCGATGAAGAAATCTCGCAAAATAGTGTCTCTATTAGAGCGAGAAATGGAGACCAGCGTGCTGGCGTGAAGTTAAGTGATTTTATTTCAGAAATTGTTGAGGAAGTTGCTACAAAAGTGGCAACCCCTTCGATAGTAACTCCTGGTGAAGATAATTGAGGATTGAAAATGGGTATACCAATTTCTGATGGAAATTTTCCGATTGCTATTTTGGCAATATTACTTTCAGGATTATTTGCTTATTCCTTTTACGAAATATTCGTTCCCCGTTCATTATCTGGATTGCAAGTAGCCTTTCCAACCGGTCCCAAAAGATATGAGGTTCATACAGTAACTGCAAATCAAAGTGAAGCGAAAAAATTACTGCAATCCAAAGGTATGCGTAATGGAATCATTTTGTACATGATGGCTCTTTATGGGGCGGTATTAGTCGCCTTTGAATTCCTGTTTTACGGCTTTGGTTGGTCTGATGGATTACACAAAATTTCACTGGTTGTCGCTTTGGTATTTATCGCTCTACCCGCAGTCATTTCTTCAAGTGTATCTCTCAGCGCACAAGTGATCAAAACCAAAGCAAGTGAGAAGGCGAGTCTACAAGATCAGGGTACTTTTAGAATCGGTTTCGGTTTTGTAATTACAATAATTTGGTTTACAGCAGTAGCTATTACAGGATTATTTTTGGGAATGGCAGGAGTCAGTTGGGAGCGTCAACTTTCAATTATGGGGCTGATGGCGTTCGCTCCTAGTTTCATTGCTTATGGGCGAATTTTAGGTTCTTCGTGGACTGCGCTGAAAGAGAGTAGCAAGGCATTATCTAAAGGCAAACCATCTGCATTTTATCCATATGAGCCTGGTGCTCGAAAACAATTTGTATCTACTCTAGTTCATTTCAATACTAGCGTAATGCCATATATCGCTTTCAATACCCTGATTTCACTAATTCTATTAGCGATTAATCCAAACATGTTTGAACACTCTGACCAAGTTTTGAATCTTGATGAATATACCCCGCAATCATCAATTATGGAAGAAGGAGGGATTTTAGGATTCTATCTTATCGAATTATTTTCAAATATTTCAGAATCAGGAATTAGAGTACCTTTGGTAACAATCGTGTTGCTATTTTTACTGTTCAACGTAGCGATTGTAGGATTCTTATTCGTATATGAAGTTGCTAGAATTCTATTCCTGGATATCGCAGATGTATCTGGGAAAGGAGGGATAAGACTTGCAGACTCAAGATTACTCCGTAGTGAAAGAAGCCAGCAAGCCAAAGTTTTGAATTTCTGTTTCACTGGATTTGCTGGCCAGTCAATGCTATTGTTAGCATTAGCGATGCTGACATTTTGGGATTCGGCATACCTACCGCAAGGTTCGGATTGTAAGAGTTGGGAAGATACTATTTGTAATGTAATGAAAAAAGATTCACTTGAAGAATTGACATGGATGTTGTCGTCAGGTGGTCAAGTGGTTTTCCTTTGGATTTGGATGCTTTCAAGAAGAACAGGACAGCACCTTGAGGATGTTACTTTCGATGCTACTGCTGGCCAAAACAGAGCTAAATTAGAGGGTATGGAGAAACTGATTTATCGCCAAGAAGAACCTTTCACAACACTCATGGCAGCCGACCAGTGGTCTAAAGCACTGGAAAGAATGGAGAGGTTATATGACGACCATGGTGAAGAAAGTATGGAAGGTTTGTATCTCGCAAGACGGACTCAAGCAAGTATGGAATTACTTGCTGGTTTGGGCAGATGGGATCAAGCGGAACAGGTAGCGCTTTCTTTCCTTGCTTTACGTGCTGGGCGTAAAGCAGAAATCGCCAGACTGATATTGGTATCAGCCTCTCTAGCTCAGCGAGATATACCTGAGGCATTACCAAGAATTGATTTGCTACCACCAGATGATGTCGAAACTGCTCGGCTGCGTTGGGTGACCAGTATTTTCAATCCTAATATCAAACTATCAGAGCAAACTAAGACTCTTCTTAGTATCGATCCACTCACTAGAAAGAATATCGATTTGATTAAGCGATATATGGAAGGCTCTCCAGCGAGTGGTAAAGCTTGGAGTGATAACCCTGAAGGTCGCTTGATGCTTTTGGGAGATTTAGCAAGATTCAGATTATGGGGGCAATCCCAAATTGGTTTAGACCGATTTGAAGCATGGGTTGCTAAGAAGGAAGTAGATCTAACAAGTTGGCCATTAGGACAAGTGGCTCGAGCATTACTGTATTTGGATAGAAATATGATTGCAAGTGCGGTGGATATAGTCGAAAAGACAGTGCAGGACCATCCAAGACATCCACATTTGCGACGTTTAGCAATAAATCTTGCAAATAGGGGCGAAATGGAAATGCCTGGACCTGAAAATACAGGTTTAGTTTGGGCTGATCTTATGCCTGGTGATTGGCAAACCAATTGGCTTTCGACACATAACCTAGCAGTGGCTCCAGACCTTTCTAGCGCAAAGATGCGTGAACATGCATGGAATGCTAATGCTTGGACTGTTAGAAGGAATATGGAAAAAGTGTTTAGAGGTAAAAAGGGTTGGAAAAAGTTAGAGTGGCAAAACCCGCCAATGGCTAATCATCTCTTACTTTCAGGTTTGGTAATCACAATTAGCGGTACTCCGATAGATCTTGGATTACCTGGATGGATTGACTTCAAGGCATGTGAAAAGTTTGGATTGCTAGACCTTTAATCAAACACGTCGCCTTAGCCTTTCCATGAAACCATCTGCAAGACCTAGTGACTCTAGAGCCTCATCTATTCTACCCGCTTTCTGTGCTTCCTGAGCGATTGCAATCGCTTCCTCGGTAGAATGTCTCTCATCATCATCAACCTTGATTCCACTGGCTTCACATTGATTGCGTAGAGTTTTCCACTCTTCTTTGATGAATTCTAATAATTCACTTGCTTCATCACTTGCTTTTCCTTCTGCGTCAAGGTCTTTGGTTAGCCTATCGAGTAAAGTTGCTGCATGGGTCCACTGTAGGTCATCTGTAGCATCTTCAATTTCTTTTAATCGTAAATCCCATTGTTCAGAGTCTTCTCTTTCCTCCCATCTTGAGATTAGGTGAACCTTTTGCCGTAACGCTCTTCTGATATCTTCCATAGCTTCACGCTCAGCAATAATCTCTCGAATGACCCCTCCTGCTAATCCATTTGCTTGAGAATAATCTCCTGCTTCGAGGGCTATTTCAGCCGAATCAAGCCTATCTCCGAGAGGTTTCTTATCGATTCCATCCGCTGCTTTTAATTGTCTATGAGCATCTTTTAACAATTCTTCAGCTAACTCTACTGCTTCACCTACACCCTTAATTTGTTCAGGTATCACAATTGCAAATTCATATGCCTGTTTCGGCTTTTCAGCTTTGAGTTTCTTTTTTGCTTCTACAAGTAATTCATCAAGATGTTCTTGTTTGTTGTTTGAACTTTCTAATATTGCAGCAGCAGCGCGAATTGCGCTTTCTGCCTGCTCCCACCATTCGATTATCTCACTAGCGAGTTTCTTTGCCTGTCGATAAAGCGCTTCTCCTTCTCTTAAACTCCCTAGTTCAACCTCTCTTTCACCCATTACAAACGCTTTACGAGGACGTTTAGAGATCACAGCAATTTCTTCAGATTTTTCAACTAGGTTGAGAGCATCTAATTTGATTTCTTCAACATCTCCAGCAAGTGATAGGTTTCTTTCAATGTCCTCGTCAGCCTCATCAAGTAATCTCATTCCCCATTCAGGGTCCCTGTGTCCTTCCTCTCTTGCAGTCATCACCAAACTGGCTGCTTGATCGATAGCAGCGCCCGTACTTTTTAATTCTAGAATTCTGTGTTCAATCGCATTTAATCGCTTATCAAAAGCTCGTCTTGATATTCTTTGTTCACCATTTCCAGACCAATCAATAATTATCAATAATAGTGCAACCAAACAAAATCCTATTTGTAACCATAAGACGTAACCTTCTTTCATTTCAGCGGCTACTATTGAGATTGCTAGAATAAAACCTAAGAAGCCCATTATAGAACGGAATTTTGAGATTTCAATACCGCCATTCAAAATATCTCTACTCACTTTGAATAAAATCAGTGATGTTGTCAATAGTAATACAAAACCGAACTGCTCATCCAAAGTACCATCTAAAGCAGGGATTCCGATTATTGCAATTGGTAGCCAAGCAATAGTTAACGCAGCACCAATTCTCGAACGACTAGTGCTATCTTGTATACCTAAGTCTTGAACGAAAAGGCCCCATGCCAAGATAATCAAAGAATAGCCGATTCCATTTAACAGAGACCCTCCATTAAGCGCAGCCTCGAGCGCCGGCCATGCTAGCCAGGTTGCAGTCATAAGGAGTATAATTGCAGAAACTCCACCCAGTCTTTCGATATTCTTTACTCGACTTTCAAATTCAAATTCAATGGCCGCCTCTAAGTCAAATTGGCCATTCATGTTCTCTCCACCCACCTTCTGTATTATCAGACTCGCGACTGGTTGCGTGAGCGCAACCACATTATCCCAAGTACCATCACAAACACGATAGCAATAAGTTCTAACGAACTAATACCAGGTCCTGTTTCGAATTCCGAATTATAATTTTTGACAACCGTATTGTTGTCATCATCTGGATATGCGAGATTTACTGAAAAGGTTTCAAACCATCCTAACTCTACATTTATTGGTATAGATATCGTGCCATTACTAACAAAAGTTGAACCTAAAACTTCGGAGTCAATACATTGCTTTCCGCTACAAACTGTAAATGGAGTTGTCAAAGCCCCGTGGTTTTGAACAACGACCCAAAACTGATTATCCCCCGGAGATAAATCTTCACCACTATATTTGATTTCAACAATTTCTAGATTTCTTTTATCAGGGGGATTAATCGGTATACCAAGATAATCTCCTCCCATGTTCCCTTTATCATCGACAGCGAGAACATGCAATAGATGATATCCAACACCTAGTTCAGGCAATTCAAAAAATTGTGCTTCTTCCCAAGATATTGATTCTGCAAGTATTCTATCGGGTAAAGAAATGTTGAAAGTTAAATTTTCAACAGCCGAATAATCATCAAAGGATTCGGTTAGATCTAAACGCAATTTCTCTCCTACTTTGCTATTTGTTGATAATTGCCAATCATTGCCGTCATACTCTTGCAATTGATGAAGGATAACAGGTCCATTGTTATCTATTAAACGAATTGTCCAATTGCCCACAGTTGTGTGTCCAGCATCATCTGTTACCTCTGCAGAAAGCCAGTATTCAACAGGGTCTCTCGCTTTATGTCGTTCAGTAATATTGTCACTTATAGTATTGACAGAAGAGTCAGCATAGAATGAAGTTTCTAGTAAGTCCCCAGTATACCACCAATCAAGCGTTTTGTTACTTGTCCAGTATACTCGCAAATTGTCATCATTATCATCTCCAACCATCAAATCCCAAGAAAATGTTCCAGGATATATTTCCTGTATTGAATCAGTAGCATTGATCCAAGGGTCCTCATCATCTAAAATGAAGGATTCATTCCACCAACCTTCCATTCCTCCTTCATCAATACATGATACACTTACTGACAAGTTGTAGTCTCTAGAAAATTGGGACAGGTTTACACTATTGTTTTCACTCAATCCTCCAATATTCCAAGTACAATCATGAATCGAAAGAGGAGCATCACTGATAACAGGCACAAATTCATACGATGTGTTTCTCCAATCTAGGGCGTATTCTTCACTCAAATTGATTAATGGGGCTTCATTTTGACCCAAGGTTATGGTGTAGAGGCCGGTTATGGAAACTTCGTTACGTTGTAATGTAAAATTCGAAGGATGCCCACCGATCCAATCATAAAGTGGTGATGAAAGATATTGCCATGTCCCATCAGTTACAATATTCAAAGGAGTCATTTGACGCAAATCGTTCTGAAAAGGAACATCTATTCTAATTAAATCAAGATGAGAGCGCTGTCCATTCACTGTAGCGGATTCACTCCAACCCCAAATATCGCTAGATAAATTTATTTCAGAATTTACTACTAAATTTGAAAAATCAACGGTATTATGATCTACTTCACAACATAGTGACTCCATTCCATTTTGATAGATTATTGTTTCAATAATCATCTCTAAACGACTAACATCACCTGATAAATAACGATTGATTTGACTTTCAATACCAGCTTCAGCATTTGGCATAAATGGAAGACCTAGTCCTGTTGAAAATATATGTTCAGCATTCCAAGTAGCATTAAATTCTTGATTTGCAGACAATGAATCAATGAACGAAAGAGTTGCCATTCCCGTTGTAACTGTACTATTTATTTGCTCATATATCCAAGTAGAGCTAGGTGGCCAAGAACTAACTCCAATCGGTAATCCTTGATGGAATACTCTAGCAGTCCAGCCACTACCATATTCGCCTACGGTGAGATTTTGATCATCCTGCCAATCAATTATTTCGCCAGAACCAGTGTGAATCGCCTTAACACTGATTGAAGCATTATATTCTCCACTAAGGTTGTAAGTGTTTGTAATATTGGGGATCGTAATTTCGGATTGAGAGATTCTAACCTCGCTGCCACCTTTACCTACAACGATTAGTGGAATTTGCGGAGCATCAACACTACCATTTTCAACCGCTATTGACCAACTACTCCCCATGGCTGAAATTGTGTGTGCTCCATTAACTTCAAACAAATCTTCAATAATTGGATAAGCACTGAGGACTACTAAATTTTGACTTGAGGCAATGGGCTCATGCCACAAAACAACATATCCTTCACAAATAGCCGATGGTTGATACATAGCCCCATTTGGCTCAGCGGTTACGGCACCAGTCCAGGGGTCGGTGAAATATACATCGCAATCATCCACAGGATTACCTAACATATCTTCAACTTCTATTAGCCATATATCACTAGAATCGGCCCATACAGCGGGCAAAAGTAGTAACGCGGACAGAAGTATGGCCTTGCGCATATCCCCAAAGGGAACGCCTCTACCTCATGAAACGAACGGCTTAGGGTGTGACAATGTTCATGGTCGTGCTGCTGACTACTCAGGTGGAGGGGAGCAATATGCCCGGCCTAATTACCATGGATGATTTGACAAATGAGGAGATTATTTCTCTACTGGATGATGCAGAAAGACTACTTCCAGTAGCAAGAGGAACCCAATACTTGCCCTTATTGCAGGGTAAGATCTTAGGTAATTTATTTTTTGAACCTTCGACACGAACACGCATGTCATTTGAAACTGCAATGAAAAGATTAGGTGGCGACGTAATCAATTTAGGAGATGTCAAAAACTCCTCGGTTGTAAAAGGAGAGACATTATTTGATACAATCCAGATGGTTGATGGATATACCGATATAATCGCAATGCGCCATCCGCGTCAAGGTGCAGCACAGTATGCTTGTGATAGTGCAACTGTTCCAATTTTAAATGGAGGAGATGGGGCTGGTAATCATCCAACACAAACTATGCTTGACCTGTTTACGATCAGACAAGCCCATGGGACTTTGGAGAATCTAAATATCGTACTTGCAGGAGATTTACGCTACGGTAGAACAGTGCATTCTCTTTCCCATGCATTGACACGTTTTGGCTGTGAAGTAACCTTTGCATCCCCCCCCAGCCTAAGTATGCCTCAAGAGATAATTTCTGACCTAAGGTCTGAAGGTGCTAAAATTACTGAAACCGATGACTTACTCTCTCACATATCCACTGCAGATGTAATCTATATGACTCGAATTCAGAAAGAAAGGTTCCCAGATGAAAGTGAATATGCCAAGGTTGCGGGAGCATACAAATTGCATGCTAGAGATTTAGCCGATGCTAAAGCAGAGATGATAATCATGCATCCTTTACCTCGTGTAAACGAAATAGACCCAACGGTTGATAAAACAAGACATGCCCGGTATTTCGAGCAAGCATTTAACGGCGTAGTGGCACGAATGGCTCTAATGTGCTGGCTTCTAGGAGTTACAATACCTAGCGATATTAAATCTGATGGAGGTGGTGCTTGATGAATTCTCAAGAGCAAAGCATGCGTCGTGTAACTGCGATTAGGAATGGCACAGTGATCGACCATATACCGGCAGGAAAAGCACTTTCTGTATTGAAAATGCTTGGAATAGACGGGAGCATGTCCAATCCAGTATCTCTGGTGATGAATGTGCCAAGTAAAAAGATGGGTGGCAAAGACATTATCAAAGTAGAAGATCGTGAATTGAATCAATATGAATTAGACCGTCTAGCTTTGGTTGCACCCGATGCATCAGTTGCGATAATCAGGGCCTATACTGTCGCAGAAAAGATGGAGATAAATCTCACAGAAGAAGTAGTTAATGTAGCCAGATGCACTTTCCTTAATTGTATAACCACCAATCCGAGGGAGCCATTACCGCATCGTTTAATCGTAGTAAAGCGAGAACCACTTGAATTACGCTGCCACTATTGCGACAAGACTCAGGACATTAATGGGCTAATCGAAAATTTGCTCTAATCAGCGAATAAGTCACGCATCTCACACGCTTTGCAAACTTCTCCTGAACAAGGTTCAGAGCATCTTATGCAAGGACTAGGCGATGGCATCCTTGTACCCATAGCCTTTCGATTTAATTCCTTTACATCGTCAGCCATCCGTAACATACCATGGCGAGTACCAGGAACATTTGCTTCCATCCTAGCAATAGTTTCTCGATGACGGAATCTCAGAGCGCCTTCTCCATGTGGGCATTCATCATGGTGGATAGGCAACCCCTTTTCCAAGGCATAAAGATGGATTTCCTGTTCTGGAACCCATCGAAGAGGGACAATTCTAGGGGCCATATCTGCTATTGGAGTATTGGTATGTGGCGCTAATCTAAGCGTTCTTTCCAGATCGCCATTTTGCATATTCATTAACACAGTTTGAGCCATATCATCCAAATTGTGTCCTAAAGCAATAACATCAGCATTTATTCGCTTTGCTAGATGATTAATGCCTTGGCGCCGAAATACTCCGCAATATGAGCAAGGTGCCTTAGAATCGTTTAAATCGCCCATTTTTGAAACAACCTCGTCCATCTCTTTGAATCCTAATTCTGGATATGAAACCGTTTCAAATCCAACACCGAGTTGCGCACACAATTCCCGAGCACATTCCAATGACGGGGGCCGATATCCCTCTATTCCTTCATCTACACATCCGCCGATGATTGTAACGTCTCTTCTTTTACCAAGTATACTAACCATTCTTTCAAGCAATACGGCAGAATCTTTGCCCCCGGAAATTGCAACTAAAATTGTCAAATGAGAATCCTTAGGGAATACTAGCTGCTTACGAACTGCCTTGGAAACCTTTTTTTGAACACTATCCGAAAGATGTTTGCCACACATCATTCTACCTGAGTAAACCTGGTGGTGAATTGCCGGATGACGGCATTTGTCACAACTCGGTACCTCAAAAGCCTCCGCCATGTTTTGTCCACGAGGTTCTTGCCTTGATGTAAACGGTTTAATTTTTCAATTGCAAAATTAAAAATCCAATTGGAAACAGTGCTCAAAAAAAGCCGGATATTAAAAATCCAGTTGGCGAAATTAATTTACTATCAAAATCGCCCTACGGGCGGTTGTCAAGGCCAAACTTCTTGAAGCCGGTTGAGACCTGAACAGTTCTGAGCGCGCATGTTGCAACGCATTTTGACCGGTTTCACCGCCCTTCCAGGCGCTGAGCAAGCATATCTTGTTTCGAGAAGAGATGGATTGCTTGCTGCAGTTGGAAAAAGGAATCAGGTACCACAAGTTGATGATACCACGCAGCTGATTCAGATGATGGAAAGTTTGGAAGAACACTTGGGGCTTGGAAGGAGCCTAGAGTTTTGGTCGG
>CEVR01172884.1_pt1 | contig 20856 bp, 16 predicted proteins | sample 356541 | NCBI WGS metagenome assembly CEVR01 (sample SAMEA2623734, study PRJEB7988) | marine metagenome | isolation source: saline water (ENVO:00002010), including
GTTAATCCTAATGATGAACGTTACACCCACCTCAAGGGTAGAAAAGCCATTGTACCACTTATTAACCGTTCTATTCCTATTATTTTTGATGACTATGTTGACATGGAATTTGGTACGGGTGCACTGAAAGTTACGCCCGCTCATGATATCAACGATTATCAGCTTGGCGATAAGCATAATTTAGAAGTGATAGATATACTCAATGATGATGGTACACTTAATCAATCTGCTCAATTATTTATAGGCAAGGACCGATTTATTGTAAGAAAAGAAATTGCTCAAGAGTTAGAAAAAACTAAGCATTTGGTTGAGGTAGAAAGTCTAGTAAATAAAGTTGGTTTTTCTGAAAGAACAGATGTTGTAATAGAACCTAAGTTATCTATGCAGTGGTTTTTTAAAATGGAAAAATTTTCTAAACCAGCTTTAGAAAATGTGATGAATGATAGTATAAAATTCCATCCCAAAAAATTTAAAAATACCTACCGACATTGGATGGAAAACATCAAAGATTGGTGTGTCTCTAGACAATTGTGGTGGGGGCAACAAATTCCAGCTTATTATTATGATGGTAATAATTATGTAGTAGCCGAATCAATTGAAGAAGCACTAACAGAGGCTCAAAAAATTAATCCTGATATCACTATTAATGACTTAAGACAAGATGAAGATGTATTGGATACTTGGTTCTCTTCTTGGTTATGGCCTATATCTGTTTTTGATGGAATAAGAAACCCTAATAATGAAGAAGTAAACTATTATTACCCCACTAATGATTTAGTAACAGCACCTGAAATTTTATTCTTTTGGGTAGCTCGAATGATAATGTCAGGTTACGAGTATAAAGGAGATTTACCATTTAAGAATGTTTATCTTACTGGAATTGTACGTGATAAGCAAGGCAGGAAGATGTCAAAATCACTTGGTAACTCACCTGACCCTATAGAACTTATTGAGAAATATGGAGCTGACGGTGTAAGAGTAGGTATGCTTTTATCTTCACCAGCAGGAAATGATTTACCATTTGATGTATCTTTATGTGAACAGGGTAGAAACTTTTCCAATAAAATATGGAATGCTACCCGCTTAATCAAAGGTTGGGAAGTTGCTGACATCGAACAGCCAGAATCATCTATAATAGCAGTTGAATGGTTTGAAAATAAATTTCAGCATACACTAGAGCAAATTAATGATGCATATTCCAAATATAGAATATCAGAAGTTTTAATGCTTACATATCGATTAGTATGGGATGACTTTTGTTCATGGTATTTAGAATCTGTTAAGCCAGATTATCAAAAGCCTATTGATCGTAATACCATAGATAGTACTATTATCTTGATGGAAAATTTGTTGAAGCTACTACATCCTTTTATGCCTTTCCTTACCGAAGAAATTTGGCATCTTTTAGACGACGAAAGGTCTAAAGATATTATTGTTTCGGAGTGGCCTAAAACAACTTCAATTAAAAAGGATGTTCTCTCTAACTTTGACTACGCTACCGAAATAGTTTCTGCTATTCGTACTATTAGAAAAGACAAGCAAATACCTAATAAAGATAGTCTTAAATTATTTATTAAGCTTAATGAAGCTACTTCCAAGTCTATGGACGCATTAGTTTCACGTCTTACCAATTTATCGGAATTGTCATATATCTCAGATAATGTTGATGGTGCATTTTCTTTTAGAGTAAATTCAAATGAATTTTTTGTGCCACTTTTTGATAATATAGATGTTGGTGCAGAGCTTGAAAAATTACGTTTAGAGTTAGATTATACTCAAGGATTTTTAAAGTCAGTAATGGGTAAACTATCAAATGAACGTTTCATAAACAATGCTCCAAAGCAAGTTGTGGAAATGGAAAGAAAAAAGCAATCTGATGCTGAAGCAAAGATTGCTGTTCTGCAAGAGCAGATAAAAGCTATCTCTTAGTGTATAACTAGTTTTTGACTCTGCTCGAATTCTTTTCCCTTAATAGTAATAAAGTAAATTCCTTTATTCCAATTAGATATTTGCAATTGAATTAAATTAGTAGTAGTGTTTTTACTAAGTACAACCTTCCCACTAGCATCTGATACTATTACTCTATTGACATCGTTGTTTGACCATTCAACAATGACATTGTCTGTAGCCGGGTTAGGAAAAATATTAATCTTTTTATTGTCATCTATCTCTTTAATACTAACTAAATCTGGAAAGACATCATAAATAGATGTGATAATTGTTGAATAAACGCCGGTACCATGAGTCCCAACAATAAGTTTTCCATCACTTTCTCTGTAGCGAATATTTTCAACAACTACATTTCCTATTATTTCAGTTCCTATTTGAGTCCATTCAGTATTAAAGCCTTCAAGTTTATCAGTAGCGTATAGTCCAGTACTACCTCCAACAATATATAATGTATCGCTTCCTAAAACAGCAATTTCAGCTGTTCTTAGCGAAGGTCCATTACCACCTCCTGCATTGTTGTCTTCTAAATTTCCTGCTACTCTTTTCCAACTTTGTCCACCATTATTACTAAATAAAATACTGTATGTTGAGTAATTTGATGCTAGTGCCATCACACGTTCAGCATTAGTGGGGTCAATCTCAATAGCTGAGATATATTTATTACTACCAATACCCAAAGTTGATAGTTGTATAATTCCTGGATCTCCTACATTTGCATTATCAATTCTGTATATTAAACTATTTTGAGTGCCAAAGTAAAGTGTATTAGCCGGTATAGTTGAGACATCCATACAACTTATGGCAGCTGAGCTAGATTCCGAGAATGGTTCCCAACCAATATTTGTTCTTAGTTGTGAATTATTGTAAGGATAGTTTCCTGCATCATTATTTCTCCAAAGAGTTGTATTATTATTGAAATAAATAATGTTATCATTGTTAGGATCCATTGATAAATAATTGATAAAGTCATAAGCAGAAGTATCTGCATCTAGCGGATCCATTCTATTATAAGCTATTACTTCTCCGAAACTATTTAACTTCATTTTGAAAAGAACCCCTCTTTGAATTTGTAGGTAAAAATCTTCCTCGTTGTCAGCAACAGCACTGTAGCAACCATCTCCATTAAATGGCATAACCCAACTATCTGTTTCATCTTCACTTACTGTAATAAAATTACCATTATCTTGAAAACCACCAATTATTAAATCACTTGTTCCTTTCCCAAAATTAACCGCATACAACTGCGTAGTTTGATAACCATTATTTAGGCTTTGCCAAAGGTGAGGACTAGCCATACAATCATTAGATTTGTAAACACCTCCATCATTAGCGCTTAAAATAATGTTATTGTCTGATGGCAAAAACAAAAGATCATGTTGGTCAGGATGATGTTTACTGTAAATATCCCAATTCCCATAGCCATGGTCTGATCCTTCAAAATAGCCTCCAATCTGAGTAGTATTACTGTCAGAATTAAAACCATCTGTTGAGCGCCATAAGTTAGTTCCTCCAATAAATACAACATTAGGCTCGTCTGGTTTTACTTTTACTAATAAGTCATAACCTCCTTGTGCATTAAAATTATCAAAAGTAGTGGGGCGATTTGCAGGTATATTAGCAGAGAGATTTACCCAATTACCACAAGAGTCTAGACCATCACCACATAAATAAGTGTATTTCCATAAAGAGGTCCAAGTTTCTCCTCCAAAAAAAGTATTGGTATATTGTCCAGAATTTTCAGTTTCAGCGGTTAAAAAATACACCTCGTTCTCATTAGATGGGTTTATTCCTATTGCTGTTCTTCCATATACATTACCAAATCCATTAGGAATAATATTCTTCCATTCCATACCATCTTCAGATCGCCAAATCCCTTTGCCTATTCCATCTGAACTTAATGTGGCATAGACTACACCTTCTGATGTTATTTCGACATTATTATAATAAGCATCTCCGCCACCTAATTCTTCGACCCAATTTTCACCACCATCAATAGATCTTAAAATACTTCCATAGGTTGCTAAATACATTTCATCTTCTTCAAGATTTGATGGATCTAAAGTAATATTCCATGCAAAATCAAAAATATTAAATGCTCCTGCTGCATTATTATCAGAAGTTGAACTTATTGAGTCCCAAGTTAAACCATTATCAACCGACTTATATAAACCATTGCCATCAAAATAGGCTCCATCGCCAGAAGCTGAGTTACCTGATAATTCTCCAGTGCCATAGTACCAAATATTTTCTTTGCCAGGTCTAGTATCCTGCGCTATACAAGTTACATTATGCAGTTGGAAATGTCGAGTCATTTTATTCCAACTTTGGCCTAAGTCCGTAGAACGCCAAATCCCACCAGATGCGCCACCAGCAATAAGAGTGTTTTCATCCGTAACATCATAGGCCAAAGCTCTAGTTCTTCCACCTACATTAAAAGGGCCTTCTGCGGTCCAAGTTAGATTAGAATTATTGAGGTCATTGGGCAGACTTTGAGCAAAACGCAATTCTTTGGTTCTAATATTTTTGGGTACAACACCCTGACTGTTTGTTAATCGTTTAGCGTCCCATGATTTTCTGGCTTTAGGAGATTCTGAAGGGGCTTTGTATATACTGTTAAAATCTATAGGAGTATTATTTTCTGGAAAAAATAAAAAACAAGCCAAAATAAGTGAAGTAACACCAATAATAAATTTAAAAGACTTCATAATTGAAATGAAAGGTTAGAAATTAGTTTGTATAAAATTATCAGTTTTTGAAATACTATCGCTAACAGAAATACCATTAAAATAATTCCCTAAGATATGAAAATTAGGATTATTTTTTTCAAAATTCTGAATAGCATCAAGAAGAGACTGATGATTTAAATTGTACTGAGGAATTCCCTTTGGATACTTATAGTGATTAGAGAAAATGGGCTCATTATTTATTTCCATTAATTCCATTAATTCTTCAAGGACTAATGATTTTAATTTTACTGATTCTATTTTACACAAGTGCTTTTGTCTACTGCCACCGACTATAACGGTGAACAACTCTTGGTCTTTTGGAGCAACATGAGAAAAAATACGACTATTGAATAAAACCCCTAAGAATTTTTTTTTGTCACTTGCTTTACTCAAAACACCAAAGCCTTGAGATTGATTATTGACATCTCTTTTGTAGAAGCCGAAATGAAAGACATCAACTGATACATATTCAACATCTTCAAGACAATTTTTTAGTGTTTTGTCATTCACATAATGAGCTAAGGCATGAGCAGGTAGCGTTGATATGATATTTTGACAACTTATGGTTTCATTGACTGTTTCGATTATATAGCCATTATCGTTTTTTTCAATTTTTTTAATCAGACAATCCAACTGAATGTGGGAGTGCAATTGATGCGCGATGGCATTTGTTAATTGAGATAATCCATTAGGCAAATTGAAAATTTTAGCTTTGGCTTTACGTTCTTTTTTTATCATTCCTTTGATTACACTCCCATATTCTTGCTCTGCTTCCCATAGTATTTTAAGGGTATGTTTAGCACTCATATTATTTGTATTTCCAGAATAAATACCTGTTACGAAAGGTTCTACAAATTGATGTAAAATTCCTTCTCCGAATCGTTTTTTTATAAAATTGGCAACAGAAGTGTTTTTTTTATGCTTTTTAATGAATGGTTCTTTAAAGAGTCTTAGCTTTTCTTTCAAAGATAACAATGGACTTTTAAAAAATTCTAAAGAATTTCTTGGTAAAAGTTGCAATTTATTATTTAGCAATACATACCTGTTACTCTCTGCTGATTCTTTTGGAAGGCTGATATTATCCCACAAGTCATAAGCTTTGATTAGCTTAACAATGGAGTCGTTATTTAGTAAAACGGTATTAGGGCCATTTTCTATTATAAAACCCTCTTTTTTTTCTGAAGATATATTTCCACCTACTATATTATTTTTTTCTAGCACTAAAAAATCATCATTTTTTAGTGATAAATAATGTGCAGTACTAAGCCCAGTAATACCAGCGCCTAGAATAACGGTATTTTTTTTTATAGAAGCGATGTACAAATTTAGCCAAAATAAGTACTGAAAATATATATTTGTATACGCAACTTATTTAAAAATGCAAGAATCGAACCCATACCAACCCAAATACAAAATTCGTATAGTAACGGCTGCTAGTCTTTTTGATGGTCATGATGCAGCTATAAACATTATGCGTCGTATAATACAAGCTACCGGCTGTGAAGTTATTCATTTAGGGCATGATCGCTCTGTAGAAGAAGTGGTCAATTGTGCCATTCAAGAAGATGTTAATGCCATTGCAATGACCTCATACCAAGGCGGACATATTGAGTACCTAAAGTATATGTATGATTTGCTTCAGGAAAAAGGGTCAGGACACATACGTATATTTGCTGGTGGTGGTGGAACTATTCTTCCCGAAGAAATTAAAGAATTACAAGACTATGGTATTAGCCGTATTTACCATCCCGATGATGGTAGAGCTATGGGTTTGCAAGGGATGATCAATGATTTAGTTCAAAAATCAGATTTTCCAACGGGTAAAGATGTTCAAGATTGTATCAATGACTTATCCAATATTCAAAATATAGCACGATTAATTTCTGCTGCTGAGAATTTTCCAAAAGAGTCTGAAAAAGAATTAAACGCTATCAAAAAGTTAGCTGACCAATCAAAAACACCGGTTTTGGGAATTACTGGAACAGGTGGGGCTGGTAAGTCCTCTCTAGTAGATGAGTTAGTTCGTCGTTTTTTAATTGACTTTAGTGATAAACGACTAGCTATCATTTCTGTTGACCCTTCAAAACGTAAAACAGGTGGGGCACTTTTAGGCGATAGAATTCGCATGAATGCCATTAAAAATGAACGTGTTTATATGCGTTCATTAGCGACCAGACAAGCCAATTTAGCACTGTCTGCACATGTCAATAAGGCTTTGGACATTCTCAAAGCTGCAAATTATGACTTGATTATTTTAGAAACTTCAGGAATAGGACAGTCTGATACCGAAATATTAGAACATTCTGACGCTTCATTATACGTTATGACTCCAGAGTATGGGGCTGCCACTCAGTTGGAAAAGATTGATATGTTAGATTTTGCTGACATTATAGCGATTAATAAATTTGATAAAAGAGGTTCATTTGATGCATTGAGAGATGTTAAAAAACAATATCAGCGTAATCATAATTTATTTCAAGCTGATGTTAATCAAATGCCAGTTTTTGGAACTATAGCATCTCAATTTAATGACCCTGGCGCTAATTCTCTTTATAAAGCTCTTATAAATAAAGTGGTGGAAAAGACCGGTGCTTCTTTAGATTCATCTTTTGAAATAAGTAAAGAGATGTCTGAAAAGATATTTGTAATACCACCTAAGAGAAATAGGTATTTAGCTGAAATTGCAGACACTAATAGAGCTTATGATGCTTGGGCTGAACAACAGAAAATAGTTGCTCAAGAGTTATATGTGCTTAATGCTTCAATACAATCTGTAGAACAATCAAAATCTAAGGATAAGGAGCAATTAAAAAAACAATTAAAAGCTATTTATAATGAACGATTTCTAGATTTAGACCCTAAGAATATGTTACTCATAGAGGGTTGGAATGATATAAAACAAGCTTACAAAAAAAATAAATTTATTTACAAAGTTCGCAAGAAAGAAATATCTATTCAAACTCATACAGAATCTTTATCTGGCTCACAGATTCCTAAAATATCTCTTCCAAAATATTCGTCTTGGGGTGATTTATTGCATTGGCAATTACAAGAGAATTTGCCTGGCCATTTCCCTTATACTTCTGGTATATTTCCTTTTAAAAGAGAAGGAGAAGATCCTACTAGAATGTTTGCTGGTGAGGGTGGTCCAGAACGTACTAACAAGCGTTTTCATTATGTCAGTTTAGGAATGCCTGCTAAGCGTTTGTCCACAGCTTTCGATTCGGTTACGCTTTATGGAAATGACCCAGATTATAGACCTGATATTTATGGAAAAATAGGTAATGCAGGAGTTTCCATCTGTTGTCTAGACGATGCTAAAAAGCTCTATTCAGGGTTTAATCTATGCTCCTCATCCACATCTGTATCTATGACTATTAATGGCCCTGCCCCTATGTTATTAGCTTTCTTTATGAATGCTGCTGTGGATCAACAATGCGAATTATATATTAAAGAAAATCAGCTAGAAAAAGAAGTTCAGAAAAAAATAGATATTATCTATAAAGGCAAGGAACGTCCATCTTATCAAGGAGAATTGCCAGAGGGTAATGATGGACTTGGTTTGATGTTGTTAGGAGTTACTGGCAATCAAGTTTTACCAACAGATGTATATAACAAAATTAAGTGCGATACATTAAAAGTTGTAAGAGGAACTGTTCAAGCCGATATTCTAAAAGAAGATCAAGCACAAAACACCTGTATTTTTTCCACTGAATTTGCCCTTAGAATGATGGGTGATGTTCAACAATATTTTATAGATAAAGAGGTAAGAAACTTCTATTCAGTATCTATTTCGGGTTATCATATTGCAGAGGCTGGTGCAAATCCAATTTCCCAACTAGCCTTTACACTAGCTAATGGCTTTACATATGTGGAATACTATTTGAGTCGCGGTATGGATATTAATAAGTTTGGTCCAAACTTATCCTTCTTTTTCTCAAACGGTATTGACCCTGAATATGCTGTTATTGGGCGTGTAGCCAGACGTATTTGGGCTAAGGCTATGAAGCAACGTTATGCAGCTAATGAACGTGCACAAATGTTAAAGTATCATATTCAAACTTCTGGTCGTTCTTTACACGCTCAGGAGATTGATTTTAATGATATTAGAACAACCCTTCAAGCTCTATACGCTATTTATGATAATTGTAATTCTCTACACACTAACGCTTATGATGAGGCTATAACTACACCCACAGAAGACTCTGTAAGACGAGCCATGGCAATTCAGCTAATAATTAACAAAGAGTTAGGTTTAGCTAAAAATGAAAATCCTTTGCAAGGTTCTTTCATTATTGAGGAGCTAACTGATTTAGTTGAAGAAGCCGTATTGCTTGAATTTGAAAGGATTACAGAGAGGGGTGGTGTACTTGGCGCGATGGAAACTATGTATCAACGCTCAAAGATTCAAGAAGAGTCTATGCATTATGAAATGCTCAAGCATACTGGTGAATTCCCAATCATTGGAGTGAATACCTTTTTGAATTCTAAAGGCTCTCCAACTATTATCCCTTCTGAAGTAATTAGAGCTACACAAGAAGAAAAGGAATATCAGATAAAAATGCTTCAGCAATTAATAGTAAACAATTCATCAGATTCTAAAAATCAGATAGAGAGTCTGAAACATTCAGCTTTACAAAATCAAAATATTTTTGAAGCAATGATGGAGGCAGCAAAAATTTGTTCACTAGGGCAAATAACGACTGCTCTATTTGAAGTAGGTGGTCAGTATAGAAGAAATATGTAGTTATTTATACTGTTATTGAACCTCTATAAAATTCAAATCATTCTATTTCATAGATGACTAGTGTTTGCCATTCATTTGGATTAGGTGTTTGGCTTGGGTCAGTAATATAGATTTCATATGGACTAGCAATAGTTGAATAATTATTTTCTTGACAGTAGTCTTTAATTTTTTGATGCGTATCAAAAATTGTTCGATAGTCTCCAAAATGAGTAGCTTGTGCTGTTAGTTTAGGTAATGTTTGATAAAAGCTCATTCCATTTATTAAGGAGTCTTTGATGTTATTTTTTAGGAAAGCTCCTGCTCTTAATATAACCCAGTCATTGTCTCCTGGTTTTTGCGGAAATGAAAGATATTGCACAAAGGGTTGTTCAAGAGCTGTTATATCATTAGTGGTTAAATAATCAAAAGTTTTACTATATATTTCACTTAATGATTGACTAATATTTGAGCTAGAACATGTATCGACAATTGCAATGATTTTTTGGGAATCCCATTCTTGTATCTTTACCTCACTACTTTTTGAAAGGATAGTTTCACAATAATTTTTAAGGTTATTAAGACCTTTTTTATGGTCACCTTTCATCATTTTGCTAATGACGGGTCCAAAGATACGTGCCAAAAAAGGTAATTTACCACTATTTTCCCAACTTACCTTAACCTTATTATCAATAGATTCCAAATAAAATGTAGCCATAAATGGACTATTATTTTCTATTGTAATTTTGAAATCAATTTGTTTAATGTACTCATTGTCTGTAATCTCCATTTTGCCATTACCAGAATTTTTACTATTCCAAATTCTGTAAGCACCAACACCATAAGTAATATCAGATATACTCATTTTTATTGTTGTATCGGTTTCTATCCAAGGGTCCCAATTTTCCCAATTTTCAAAGTTGTTAATTTGGTCGAATATGATGTAAGGGCTACTATCGATCTCAATACTTGTAGACACTTTAAATTTCTCACTAAAGAATAGATTTGAAATAAGATAAATGAACATTATTCCTAATAAGGTGTACAGAATTATTTTGAGAAACTTCATTTGCAGCAAATTTATTTATGGATAATTTAAATATAAAATTTATTTCATATAGCCTCTAAAAACGTAGATTACAAAAGCTATCACTATTACCGATAGAATAAACAATGAGCTTCCTCTATAGTGTATTTTATGAATTTTTAATTCTTTACGATACGACCACATAAGATAACATATGAATGAAAATGCAAAAATAAATCCAAAAATCCAATGACCTTTTGTTATATTTTCCATTATAAATTAAAATTTCTTAAAATAATTACTTGAATAATATTTTTATTCATATTTCTTAGATTGATCTAACAAAATTAACTTATTTTGGAAAAAGATTTACTGAAATAATAAATAATATGATTGACAAAATAAATAAAGTAAAACAATTTCACGAGGTTTTTTTAATTGGAAATGAAGAAAAACCAAAAGCTGTTATTGATGAATCAATTTTTCTTTTGAGGCACCGTTTGATGCATGAAGAAAATCAGGAATATCTTGATGCTTGTAAAAATGGTGATTTAGTTGAAATCGCAGATGCATTAGGTGATATGTTGTATATTTGGTGTGGAACAGTTTTAAAACATGGCATGCAAGATGTAATTGGTGAGATTTTTGACGAGATTCAAAAAAGTAATATGTCAAAACTTGACAAAAATAATAAGCCAATATTTAGAGATGATGGTAAAGTAATGAAGGGAGATAATTACTTTAAGCCGGACATAAAAAGCATTTTACTAAAGCATGTTAAAAGTTTATAGATTGAGTTTTGATGACGATATGTTTGATTATGTTCGTCAAATCAGAAATGATGTATTCGTTGTTGAACAAGGGGTTAATATTTCTGATGAATATGATAAATATGAACCCTATTCAAAACACTATTTATTAAAAAAAAATAATATTTTTTGTGGAGTTGCTCGTTGGAGAAAAACAAAAAAAGGCATTAAGCTTGAACGTTTTGCAGTACTTTTCAATTTCAGAGGGGATGGTATTGGTAAACGACTTGTTAAAGAAGTTTTGAAAGACGTATTACCTTTTAAAAATTTGATATATCTTCATTCTCAGTTAAAATCTATTGAATTTTATGAAAAATTAGGTTTTAAAAAGGAAGGAAATATTTTTAAAGAAGCTGGCATAGATCATTGCTTAATGACCTTTAAATCCTGATTGTCCAGCCATTAATATCTTTAATTTGTCCGTATTGAATCCCTTGCAATTCATTTTTTAGTATTGAAGAGTATGAATTTTGATTTGTTTTTTTAATTTTCATAGTTATATCATTAAAAGTTATTGAGTTAATCGGCTTTAATGTAACAGCTGTGCCAACTCCAAATGCTTCTTTTAAACTTCCGGATCTATAGTGATCAAGTATTTCATTTACAGAAATTTTTCTCTCTTCAACTTCTATGTTATTTTGTTTTGCAAGTGTTATGATGCTATCTCTTGTAATACCGTCAAGTATACTTTCACTTAATTGAGGAGTTATTAACTTATCATCTATTCTAAACATAATATTCATAGTTCCACATTCTTCAATATATTTATGATTGATAGCATCTGTCCATATAATTTGTGTGAAACCCTCATCTTGTGCTTTTCTTGTTGGAGCAAAGGCTGCTGCGTAGTTTCCTGCAGCTTTTGTAAATCCTGTTCCACCAACAACTGATCTTACATATTTCTGTTCAATTTTTAAGTTTGTTTCACCCGCATAATAAGATGAGGTAGGCGATGTAATAATCATAAATTTAAATTCATTTGCTGGAGTAGCTCGAATATATTCGCTATCTGCAATCATAAATGGCCGAATGTATAATGATTTTGTATTGGATTTAGGAATCCATTTACTATCAATTTCTATTAATTTTTTTAAGCCTAGCAAAAATGTTGATTTATCAATTTCAGGCATACATAATCTTTTAGCTGATTTATTAAATCTTTTAAGATTTTCGATTGGTCTGAATAAACGAATTTCCCCTAAATTATTTTTAAATGCCTTCATGCCCTCAAAAATTGCTTGCCCATAATGAAAAATATGAGTGCCTGGATTTAAATTTAATGGCCCGTATGGAATAATTTTAGGTTCTAACCATTTATTATTTTTATATGACATAATAAACATATGATCACTAAAATATTTACCGAAAGATAGATTTTCAAAGTCAATTTCTTTTATTTTAGAATGTACTCTTTTAGTAATAATCATATTTTTATTTAATGTAGCGAAAGTCGTGTCTATCTTCTATTTTAATAAGTGAATTATAAATTAATTTTATAACATTCTCAACATCTTCTTTATGAACACTTTCAACAGTAGTATGCATATATCTTAGAGGAAGAGAGATTAACGCAGAGGCAACTCCTCCTATTGAGTATGCAAATGCATCAGTATCTGTACCGGTTGCTCTAGATGCTGCTGCTCTTTGAAAAGGAATTTTATTTTGATTAGCAGTGTCAATAATCAATTTCAATAGGTTGTTTTGAACGGCAGGGCCATACGTTAATACAGGGCCTTTTCCGCAGAATAAATCACCTTGCTTAATTTTATTTATCATTGGTGTTTGTGTGTCATGGCAAACGTCTGTTACAATAGCTACATCAGGTCGTATTCTTTCTGTAATCATTTGTGCTCCTCTTAATCCAACCTCTTCCTGTACAGAATTTGTTATATACAGACCAAATGGTAATTTAATTTTATTCTTTTTAATTAGTCTTGCTACTTCAGCAATTATAAATCCACCAATTCTATTATCTAATGCCCTTCCAACATAAAATGTATCATTAAGTAACATAAATTCGTCTTTATATGTTACCACACAGCCCACATGAACACCAAGTTTTTCAACTTCTTCTTTTGATTTACACCCACAATCTAAAAAAATATTATCTAGTTTAGGAGCTTTTTCATCCTTTCCATGTCTAGTATGAATAGCAGGCCAGCCAAATATTGCATCAACAACCCCTTGATTTGTGTGAATATTTACTCTTTTGGAAGGAGCAATTTGATGGTCACTACCACCATTTCTTTTTAAATAAATAAAACCATCTTTAGTTATATAGTGAACAAACCAAGATATCTCATCAGCATGAGCCTCGATTACAACTTTGTATTTTGCTTTTGGATTTATAACGCCAACAACTGTTCCATAAGTATCAATAAAATAATCATCGATGTATGGTTTAATGTAATTTAACCATAACTTTTGTCCTTCACTTTCAAATCCAGTTGGCGAGGCATTATTTAAGTATTTCTCTAAAAATGTTATTGATTTTTTGGTGATAATAGATGGTTTTTTTTTCATTTTTTTATTAGTGAAATTAGGACAGCAAATCTAATAAAATATACTTAATTTGTTAAATGTCAAATTTTAAAATAATAACTTCAAAAAATGGAGCCAAAACATATTTTAAAATCTTTGGGTTTGCATTTAAAAACATTCATTGGTCCGCTAGTATAAAGAGAAATGGTCAGAGCAATTCGATTCTAAATGATATCAAAATTACTTTTTTAATTAGAAATAATCATTTTTAGTAAATAAATTAATACATTTGCCCTCTTTTAAAACAGAAAATTTATAACATTATGGCTAATCATAAGTCAGCAAAAAAAAGAATACGACAATCGGCAAAAAGAAATGCTGCAAATTCTTATTTTCACAAAACAACTCGTAATGCTATGAGAAAACTTAGGGCTACTTCAAATAAGAAAGAAGCAATAGCATTACTTCCTACTCTAGAGTCAATGCTTGATAAATTAACAAAAAGAAATATTATTCATAAAAATAAAGCTGCTAATCTAAAATCAAAATTAGCAAAACATGTTAATAGTTTATAATGAACTTAAGTTTATTACTCTCATTATTCTCAAAAAAATCATAATAAAAACATCTTATTGTTAAACAAAAGACTTTAAATTAGCTTTTTAAGACTATTACAAGCTTTAGATGCTAATTTATACTCCAAAAATTACAAGCAGAATTCAATACAGTTTTGAACTGATTTTTAATTCTATATTAAATATAGATTATGATCTTTCTGAAGACATAGTTTTTTTTCAAAATTTTTCAGGTCCCAAACTAAACTATTCTAAAATACAATTAGAAAATGAATTTTTTATTAATGCTTATGGGTTGTTGTCCGAAAGGGGTATTTCAGATCAAGAAATAATTTTTGATAAATGGAATGAATTACCTATTTTCTTTAAAATCAAAGATTCTATTTTGCCATTTGATATATTTTCAGCTTCATTTTATTTGGTGTCTCGTTATGAAGAATATTTACCTCATATTAAAGATAAATACGAACGTTTTGATGCTAAAGAAAGCTTAGCTTTTAAAAATAATTTTTTACATCGTCCTCTAATTAATTTATGGGTTGAAGAGCTAAAAAATATTTTCAAAATGAAATTTCCCTCATTAGAATTTCCACACAATAAATTTTCTTATCAATCGACTATAGACGTAGATAATGCGTATTATTTTTTAGAAAAAGGTTTTGTAAGAACTGTCGCATCATTTATAAAATCGGCTTTCAATTTAGATAAAGTTGCCATAGAGGAACGGAAAAACACATTATTAGGAAAATTATCAGATCCATATGATACTTTTGAAGATCACATGAGTATTAATGAAAAATATAATGTTGATGTAGTTTACTTTTTTCTATTGGCTAATTATGGTACAAATGATAAAAATTGTTCTGTTAATAGTAGAAAGTTTCAATTATTGATTAAACACTTAGCCGACCATGCTAAAATAGGCATACATCCATCTTATGCTTCTAATAAAAGTTTTGATATACTTACTTTGGAAAAAAATCGTTTAGAAAATATTTTAAAAAAAGAAGTTACACTTTCAAGGCAGCATTTTTTAAAATTGGAGATTCCCAAAACTTATAGAAATCTTTTAGAACTATCTATTACTGATGACTATACTATGGGTTACGCATCACATTTAGGATTTAGAGCAAGTATTTGCACTCCATTTTATTTTTATGATATAGAAGTTGAATCATCAACAAATTTGAAGGTTCATCCATTTTCTGTAATGGATGCAACTCTAAAATATTACCTAAATTTACATCCAAACGAAGCATTAGCAAATATTCAAACAATTATTGATGAGATTAAAAATGTAAATGGTCATTTTATTTCAGTTTGGCATAATGAAACTTGGAGTGATTACAAAGAATGGAGTGGTTGGTCATATCTTTATGAGCAAATGTTAGAATATATCAATAAGTGATTAGATACATTAATTATAACAATATTGATCTTAAAAAATGGGATAGTTGTATACAAAATTCTATTAATACAAATTTTTATGCAATGTCTTGGTATTTAGATATTATATGTGAAAATTGGGATGCTTTAATTTTAAATGATTACGAAGCAGTAATGCCTCTTCCTATTAAAAATAAGTTTGGATTTAAATATATATATCAACCTTTTTTCTGTCAACAATTAGGCTTGTTTTATAAAAAAAAGAGTATTGATGTTGATCAATTTATAAATTCTATTCCTAAAAGTTTTTTTCATTTTAAATTTAATCTTAACTCATATAACAAGTCGTCTTATTCAATAAAAAAAAACACAAATTACATACTATACTTAGACAAGGAGATTGAAAAGTTAAGAGATAATTATTCTAAGAGTCATTTAAAGAACATCAAAAGAGCTAACAAAAGTAATCTTTGTATTGCATCAAAGCCAGATTCCGTTGAAAATTTTTGTAAGAACAAACAACACTTAGCTTATGATTATATGACTAAAAAGCAATTTGATTTAGAATATAGAATTATTAAAACATCTTTAGCTTTAGGCAAAGGTGAGATTTTTTCTGTCAAAGGAAAAAAAGCAAATTGTTGTTCTGTATTCATAATAAATGATAATAATAAATTATATTTATTGAGTTCATATTCTAATAAATATGGTAAGCTTAACTCTGCTTATTTTTATTTATTAGATTATATATTTTCTCTAGATAAGTTCAAAGGATTTGTTTTTGACTTTGAAGGATCAAATTTAAAAGGAGTAGCTCAACGAAATAAAGGATTCGGCGCTATTCCTAATTATTATTATACTGTTAGTCAAAATATCTTTCAAAGATGCTTAAATTTTATTAGCACAAAGAATTCATGAAAAATCCATTATTTATTTTAAAAATAAATCATAAAAACTTACGTTTTTTATTTGTATCAGTTTTTAGATTGTATTTCATTATCACACTAATTTGGGCTTATGTATAAACATATTTTCTTTGATTTAGATAGAACATTATGGGATTTTGAAAAGAATTCCGATGAAGTTTTAAATGAATTGTATGAAAAATATAATTTGTTTTCATATGGAATTGATGATTGTAACAAGTTTATTAAAAGATATAAGTTTCATAATGAAAAACTATGGAGCTTGTATAGGCAAAATAAAATAGAAAAAGAAAAATTAAGAGATGAAAGATTCAAAATAACATTGGAGGAGTTTAGTGTTAATTGTGATGTTCTCGCTTCTAATTTAGGAAGTGATTATATATTATTATGCCCAAAGAAAACAAATTTATTCCCTTATGTACATTCAACTCTTAATTACTTACAAAACAGATATAATTTACATATTATTACTAATGGCTTTGAAGAGGTACAATATCAAAAATTAGAAAATAGTAATATTATAGATTACTTTAATCAAATAATTACATCTGAACAAGTAGGATTTAAAAAGCCTAGCTCAGAAATTTTTATTTTCTCAATGCAAAAAACATTTGCTAAAAATTCTGAGAGTATAATGATTGGCGATGATTTATATGCCGATATTTACGGAGCTAAAGAAGTCGGTATGGATCAAGTATATTTTAACCCTTTAAAGCATAAACACACAATCTCTAATATTACCTTCGAAATCAATTGTTTAAGTCAGTTAGAGGGTATATTATAAATCCCATTTTTTTTAGATCATTCCAATAACTAGGATAAGACTTATTGACGACTTCTACATTTTTTATTTTAATGTCAAAAAGTAAAGCAAAAGGGGCAAGACACATAGCCATTCTGTGATCATTATGACTATTAAAACTATCTGTTGGGGCATGAAGAATAGATGCCTCTAATTCCATTGTATCTTCATAATAACGACTTAGTTGTCCTATTTTATTGAATTCAAGATGAAGTGCTTTCAGACGATGACTTTCTTTGTATTTAAGGTTGTTTAATCCCTTAATTTTAGCAGATTTTGATAATGCTGAAAGAGAGCAACAATAGGCTTGGGCCAAATCAGGGGTGTCTATTAAATTAACATTGAAATTACCACTTAACAAGTCTTTATTATTACTTAAAAATAGTTTTTCGTTTTTAAATTCGTATTGAATTCCAAAATTTTTAAATAAACTTAGAACATAAATATCGCCTTGCCAACTATTTTTTGATAGGCCGGATATACTAACTTGTGCAGATTTAGCTATTGATATAATTTGTAAGATAAAAGCCAAAGCACTCCAGTCTGACTCCACTTTCAAATCCTTAGCAATATACTTTTGTGATTCGACTTTTATTGTATTTTTTATCCAAGTTGATTGAATGCCAAAATACTTCATAATATCCAAGGTCATTTTAATATATGGTTTGGATAGCAGCTTTCCTTTTAAGGATAATGATAGCCCTTTTTGTAGTGTTGGTGCAATTAATAATAAAGCAGAAACAAACTGACTACTTACAGATGTAGAAATATCTAATTTTCCTCCTTCTAAAGCTTTTCCATTAATGGCTAAAGGAGGAAAACCATCTTTCTCTAAGTAATTTATATCTGCACCAATGCTATTTAAGGCCTCTACTAAATGGCCGATGGGACGTTCTTTCATTCGGTCACTACCCGTCAAAATATAACTGCCTTTTTGCTGACTAAGGTAGGCAGTTATAAACCGTATACTTGTACCAGCATCGCCAATATCTATAGTTTTAGAAGTAGTCTGTAATGCTTGTACTAAAGATTGAGTGTCGCTAGATTGTGATAGATTTAAAATTTTTGGCTTGGGTTGGCATAAAGCCTGAATAATGAGTGCTCTATTGCTTATGCTTTTTGAAGGTGGAAGGATAAGGTCAGCATTAATCGATTTACTAGTATGTGAAATCAAAAAATCCATAATTATCAATAAAAGTCAGAGCCTAAAATATTGTATTTACCAAGTCTTTCTTCTTGTAGCTCAAAGCTAGTTACATCACCATCTTTGTCCCAGCTCATTTCAAAGTTTCTTTGGAAGTTCTTTTTAAGAAATCTAGCATTATTTGTTCTGCCATCGACCAAAATGAATGTACCCGGCAATAATATAGACTCCATTAGTAAAAGATCTGCTGCCATTACGGTGCGCTCGTCGCATTGAAATGTCATGCCATTCACATTTCCTTTTACATCTTTTGGATTAGGTCCGTCAAGGTAAATAAAGTCTGGAACGATATCTGGTAAATTGTCATAAAAGTGACAAATTCTACCATTGAAAGTATCTATTTTAATTTCTGAATAATGAAAATTAACGTGTTCCAATAAGTGTTTAGGAATTTTTGATTGGCTATGTTCTATCCATTGTTTATCCGATTCAACAGAAAAAATTTGAAACATAAATCGGTTTCTAAGTTCTGGTTTTTCCTCAAGAGCTAAAAAGTCAGCTTTGTTTTTACTTAAGGCATCAGCCATTACTATGGTAGACAATCCAGAACCAAACTCCAACACAGTAAATGCTTTTCTTTTTCTCATGAGTCGGTGTAAACGGGCTAGGTCTTCAGCGACAGGTGGAAATGGTATATTTAATTTACCACTAACAGCATCAAATACACCTTCTTTAAAATCAGCATTTACATCAAGTTTAATGTATTTGTTCAAGCCTTCTTGTATAAGATATTCTTTTGCAGATTGCATAGTGTCAATTGAATGTCAAATATAACATTAAAAAATAGCCTTTATTTTCTCTATACTTAAATCATTATTGTAGCTACAAGAACCTATATCGTCGAGAAGCGAGAAATTAATGTTATCGTATTCATTTTTTTTATCGTGTTTGAGAAAGGGTAGGAGTTGATTTAAGGATGGACAATCCACTAAATTGAAGTTAGACTTCAAATAGTCTTGAATTTCTTTTTTCTTTTCGATATTGAGTGGCGATAACTCAGTTTCTAAATACATACCCAAAGCAATAGCTTCACCATGTAGAATGTCCTTTTCTTTCTTAAGGTAAAAACTTTCTATGGCGTGTCCCAAGGTATGCCCAAAATTCAAAATTTTACGTTTGTTTTCTTCAAAAGGGTCGGATTCAACGATATCATTTTTTAGGTTAATAGAATGATGGATAGTTTCTTCCCAATTTATTTTTTCAATTGATGTTTCCATTAACATATGACAATAGTTTTTGTCAGCAATAAGAGCATGTTTAACGATTTCAGCATATCCTGATAAAACTTGTCTATCGCTCAATGTTTTTAAAAATAGAGGATAAATGTATACTCCTTTTGGATATTTAAATAATCCGATTTGATTTTTCAAATTGTCAAAATCTATTCCAAGTTTTCCTCCAACTGAGGCATCGACCATAGCTAGTAGAGTGGTGGGCACTTGAATGAAATCAATACCTCTTTTATAACAAGATGCAGCAAAGCCACCCATATCGCCAATAACACCACCACCTAAATTTATGAGTAATGATTTTCTGTCAAATTTAGCGTTGGTCAGTTGTTGCCAAATTTGCTCACAACTTGAAATATTTTTATGTTCTTCACCTGAACATATTTCAATAATTAGCTTTGGATTGATTTGACTTTCTTTCAGAAAGATATCTAAGCAATTCGTTTTAGTATGTTCATCTACCAAAATGGCAATTGCTGAATAACTTGAATGTTGGATTGTTTGTAGACTGCATTTGCCAATTTTTATATCATATGTTGAGCTATGAACTACTTTCATTCGGTAATACTTCTTATGGGTTGACCTGTACAGCCGTTAGGAAAAGAAATACCTAATAAAGTACTGACTGTAGGTGCTATATCACAGATAGAAATGTATTCGTCAGAAACACCATGTTGAATGCCTTTACCCCAAAATAATAAAGGAACATGCGTATCGTAGCTGAAGCATGAGCCGTGTGTTGTTCCTGTTGGCGAGTTCCACTCAATCCATCCTGAATTCAAAGCAATTATAACATCTCCTGAACGCTTTTGATTATAACCTTTTTGAATAAGAGAATAAAATTTATCTTGATATTCATTTTGGTGTAGTTGATGTGCTGTAAATGTGTTCTGAATGCCTTCCAAGCCAATTAAGTAATCTGAAGCTAATTGCTGTATTTCATGAAGGCTAATTTTATGTTGTTCTATCAATTTATGATTTAAATAGAATTGTTGATTCGAATACTTTAGAACAAATG
>CEVR01081494.1_pt1 | contig 20618 bp, 23 predicted proteins | sample 356541 | NCBI WGS metagenome assembly CEVR01 (sample SAMEA2623734, study PRJEB7988) | marine metagenome | isolation source: saline water (ENVO:00002010), including
AAGAAAGCGGTGGCAAAAAAAGCTACTTCGTCCAAAAAAACTGTAGCAAAGAAAGCTACTCCAAAATAGTCGATTGGATTTACTTTCCGATTACAACTACATCTATAAAACAACGATTGGGGCAATAGGCTTTAAATATGATAATTATGTATTGTCTGAACTTCAAATACTAGAAAAAGCTAAAACTAGAAAAAATAAAACTAATAATTTTATAAAAGATATTTGCAAGCAAATCGAATATTATCTCGATGGCAATTTAAAAGAATTTCAAGTCGACTACATAATTAACGGCACTAATTATCAAAAAAAAGTCTTAGAAGCAGTAAGTAATATTAAATATTCAGAAACTTTAACTTATAGTGAAGTCGCTAATAAAGTTAAGTCGCATCCTAGACCTGTTGGAAATGCTTGTCGAAAAAATCCGCTTCATCTTATAATTCCTTGCCACAGAGTAATTGCAATTAATTGCGTGGGCGGTTTTGCTGGAAGTTCGTTTAAAGAAAATGATTTTTATATTAAAAAGAAAAATTTTTTATTAGGCATTGAAAGAAACTAAATTTTTACAACAGTATTAGGTAACCTTAAACATGCAAGCTCTGCTAACTTTAGCAGTTGCTCTTCTCTGTGATAATTTTTTCTATACACTAATCTTATTGAGCGATATGCCTTTTCATGTTTAAGTTTTTGCACTTGAATGCCTTTGTCAGTTGTCCAGGCTGCTTGCAACGATAAAGCTGGTACTAATGTGTAACCTTCACCACTTGAAACTAAATTAATCAGTGTTTCTAAACTTGATGCTTTTGTATCAAACCCAACACTATTCTCTTGTTTGTATGTATTACATATTTCAATAATTTGGTTTCTCAGACAGTGGCCATCAGAAAGTAAAATCATCCGATCAAGATTTAGATCAGACGTTTGTATTTCATTTAAGTGACCCATATCATCTCTAGAGCTATAGGCTACCCAAAAAGGTTCGTCAAAAAGCATAATTTCATTAAATTGTTTGGTGTCTATATCTGTTGCAAGAAAAATTGCATCTAGCTCCCTATTAATAAGTTTTTGCGTAATGTTATCTGTAATATCCTCGTCAAATGAAAATTTATAATCTCCAATTTCTTTTCTTAATGTTTTTAAAAAACTTGGAATAAGATAAGGGCCCAACGAGGGAATTATTCCTATTTTTAGCGGTGTGTGCCATGGATCTTTGAAATCATGTGATAAGTTTTTAATTGCATTTGTTTGTTCAAGAATCACTCTAGCCTTCGAAATTATTTCATCACCGAAAGGGGTGATGTTTAAAGTTTTGGTAGTCCTTTCAAAAATCATGCCACCAAGATAATTTTCAAGCTTTTTAATTTGTCCGCTTAATGTAGGTTGGGATACATAACATTGATTTGCAGCTTTCTGAAAGCTTTTTGTATCTGCAACTGCAACAATGTACTCAATATCTCTTAAATTCATATATTTGCTTCATATATTAAACAATACTTATATATAGGTAAATTCTATATATAATATAGATAAAATCATTTTGATTCAATGAGTAATTTTCCATATATTATAGTTTTTTATAAAGGAGAAAATCATGGAATTAAAAGGTTCAGAAACAGAAAAAAATCTTCAGGCAGCTTTTGCTGGTGAGTCTCAAGCTAACAGAAGATATCTATATTTTGCTCAAAAAGCTGATGTTGAAGGTTTTAACGATGTAGCAGCAGTTTTTAGATCTACAGCAGAAGGTGAAACAGGTCATGCTCATGGTCATCTTGAGTATCTTGAAGAGTGCGGAGACCCTGCTACTGGCGAGCCATTTGGTGATACAGTATCAAACCTTAAAACAGCTATTGCTGGTGAGACACATGAATACACAGATATGTATCCAGGAATGGCTAAAAAAGCTAGAGAAGAAGGTTTTGACGAAATTGCTGATTGGTTTGAAACATTAGCTAAAGCAGAAAGATCGCATGCTAATAGATTTCAAAAAGCATTAGACGACGTAGCTTAATTATCTTAAGGAGCCGTTATCAATTTTTAACGGCTTCTAAATTTTTGGAGAACTGATGAATCCTATTACTAAAGAAGGTGGATTAGGTGCGCCTACTCGTCACAATATCGACTGGAAAAATCCAAGTTTCTGGAACGAAAGCGAATTAAATGATGAGTTATTTCGAGTCTTTGATATATGCCATGGTTGCAGAAGGTGTGTGAGTCTCTGCGATGCTTTTCCTACATTGTTTGATTTAATTGATGAATCAACAAACTTTGATTTAGAGTCAGTTGACAAAAAAGATTATACAAAAGTGGTCGATGAGTGTTATTTATGTGATCTTTGCTATCAAACCAAATGTCCATATGTACCTCCTCATGAGTGGAATCTTGATTTCCCACATTTGATGCTCAGAGCAAAAGCATTAAAGTTTAAAAATAATAAGTTTGATTTGAGATCAAAGATTAGAAACTTCGTTTTAAGTAGTACCGATTTAATTTTTAGTATTGGCAATAAACCTTTACTTGATAAAATTTTCAATTTTTTGCTTTCAAATAAATTAATAAAAATTTTATTACAGAAATTCTTAAAAATTCATCATGCCGCAGCATTGCCTAAATTTGACTCAAATACCATCATTAAGAGGTATAAAAATCTGAAAGTAAATAATATTGAAGTAAAGTCGACAAAAACTACAACAGGAAAAGTTAAGTTATTCGCAACCTGTTATTGTTCATTTAGTGAGCCAGAAATTTCTGAGGACTTAGTTAAAGTTTTCCAACATAATGAGATATTAGTTGAACTTTGTGATAAAGAAAATTGTTGTGGAATGCCTAAATTAGAGTTAGGTGATCTTGCTGCAGTAGAAAAACTTAAAGATAAAAATATCGACAGACTCTATGAGTATGTTGAGCAAGGTTGGGATATTGTTTCACCAGTACCCTCTTGTGTTTTAATGTTTAAACAAGAATTACCACTCCTTTTTCCTAATGACAAAAAAGTACAAATGATAAAGGAAAAAATCTTCGACCCTTTTGAATATTTAAGTTTAAGAGATAAAGAAGGTTTATTTAAAAAAGATTTCAAACAAAAAGCTCAAAACATTGCCTATCAGCCTGCTTGCCATCAAAGGGTTCAAAATCTTGGCCCAAAAACAAAGGAGCTTTTAAGCTACATAAGTAACGAAAACATTTCAATGATTGAAAGATGCTCAGGTCATGACGGTTCTTATGCGATTAAGGCAGAATCTTTTGAAAAGGCACTTAAGATTAGAAGGCCTGTAATTTCTAAAATAAATAAAGGGGAATTTACAAATTTTACAAGTGATTGTCCAATGGCGGCAAAGTTTATTGGCTCCGGCATTGAAAATGAAAAAAATGTGGAGACTAATAATCACCCAATTAGCTTGATAAGAAAGAGTTACGATATTTAATTTTTAGGAGAAAAGACTATGTTAGCAAGAGATGATTTGTATAAGCTTGAAGAATATGCTGAAAAAAGAAATGATTTTAAGCAAAACGTTTTAAGTATTAAAAAAAATAGAAATGTACAGTTAGGTGAAAATATTACTTTACTTTTTGAAAATAAACTTACTATTCAGTATCAAATTCAGGAAATGCTTCGAATAGAAAAAATTTTTGAAGCTGATGCAATTCAGGAAGAATTAGATGCTTACAACCCATTAATCCCAAATGGCAAAAATTTAAAAGCCACAATGCTTATTGAGTATACCAATGTTCAAGAAAGAAGAGAAAAGCTTAAAGAACTAAAAGGTGTAGAGAGAAAAATTTGGATTAAGCTTGGCGCAAGCGCACCTGTATTTCCAATTGCAGATGAGGATTTAGAGAGAGAAGATGATACCAAAACCTCGGCAGTTCATTTTTTAAGGTGGGAATTTTCTGAATCAAGTATTAAAGGTTTAAAAGAAAATCCAAATATCTCAATGGGTGTTGATCATGATAAATATTCTTGTAATCAGATTATAACAAAATCCATTGTGGATGAATTAACATCTGATTTTAATTAGTATTTATTCACGATATCTGAAATAAAATTGTGATAGGATTTAAGTCTCATGAGTAAGAGTCTTAAAATCTATCCCCACAATGAGCACAAAATCAATAACGATCTTATTGACCCTGATGCATTAAATACAATACAAGTATTAAAAAGTAATGGATTTGATGCCTATTTAGTTGGCGGCTGCGTAAGAGATCTTTTTCTTGGCTTCAAGCCAAAAGATTTTGATGTAGTTACCAATGCTCATCCAGATGTTATTAGAAAGATTTTCAAAAACTCTCAAATAATAGGAAGAAGATTTAAAATAGTTCATGTTTATTTTGATAAAAGAAAATACATTGAAGTAAGTACTTTTAGAGCAGATATAAGCTCGTCAAATAAATCTCACAGATTCAAGGGTGGAAATAAAACATCACGCAGGGATAATTTTTACGGTAGCATTAGTCAAGATGCATATAGAAGAGATTTTACAATAAATTCGCTGTATTACGACATAGAAACAAAAAAAATTCATGATTATGTTGGTGGAATAAAAGACCTAGAGACGAAGACTCTTAAAGCAATTAAAAATCCTGACATATGCTTTAGGGAAGATTCTGTGAGAATGTTAAGAGCTGTAAAGTTTGAATCCAAACTACCAGTCGAACTTCCAACTGATCATAAAAAAAGCATAGTTAAAAATGCATATTATCTTTTAGAAGCATCACCATCAAGATTATTTGATGATGTTATAAAAATAATGCACTGTGGTAATTCAATAGAAGGATTTCAAAAATTAAAAGAATATAATTTATTTAAATATTTATTTCCTAGAATAAATAGTCTAATAAAAAATAATCAGAAATATGATTCTATGATAGTTTCTGCACTTAAAAATACTGATAAGAGGTTTAATGAAGGGCTATCTTTAAATCCAGCATTTATATATGCAGTAATCCTTTGGCCTTTGTTTGAGGAAAAGAGCAAAACTAATAAAAAAACTTATTTATTTGAAGAATTTGAAAAAATTCTATTCGAGCAAAGTAAAAATATTTCAATACCGAACTTTTTCCAACCAACTATATTTCAAATATGGCGTATGCAGGATAAATTTTTTGATTTATCACGAAAAAATATAGAATATATGGTTAGACAGGAAAAATTTAGAGCTGCATTTGATTTTTTTCTAATTAGATCAAATGTCGATTCTGATCTCTTAGAATATTCTAATAACTGGCAAGATGTTTATGACAATCTCAAGTAAATAATTTATGAAATTTTATTTTGATAAATCAGAAAGCATATTCTTTGGTATAGGAAGTAATTTAAATGATCCAAAGAAGCAAATATTAAAAGCTATAAATTACATAAAAAAAGAACCAAATATAGAATTTGTTAAATCTTCAAAATGCTATTTAAGTCCGCCTATGGGACCACAGGATCAATCTCATTACTTTAATTTGGTAATAGAGTGTAAATCAAAGTTAAATCCTTTAGACCTTTTAAACATTGTGAAAAGTATTGAATCAATTATGGGAAGAGTAGAAAATAAAAGATGGCACGAAAGGATTATTGATATTGATATTATTATGTATGGGCAGTTAGAATTTCGCTCTTCTATACTCACAATTCCTCACCCACTTGCGTTTGAAAGAGAATTCGTAATGAAACCACTTTATGACATCAATAAAGATATATATATGCCTGGTTATGGCTTAGTTAAAGAGCTAATTAAAAAATGTAAATATAAGGTTAAAAAATCTGTTAATTTAGTCGAATGAAAATATCAGATATGAGTTATGTAGTTGTCGAAGGCCCTATTGGTGTTGGAAAGACTACGCTTGCAAATAAGTTAGCACTTGAGTGGGATGCAGAACTTCTTCTAGAAAAAGTGGAAAACAACCCTTTTTTAGAAAAATTTTATGATAACCCAGAACAGCTTGCTCTTGCTACTCAGCTATATTTTCTATTAATTAGATCTAGACAAATACAAGCAATCAATCAACAAAGTATTTTTTCAAATATAAGGGTGTCTGATTTCATGCCCCAAAAAGATAGATTATTCGCACAAAATAATCTTACTAAAGATGAATTAGATTTATACGAGCAAATATATGCATACTTAACATCAAGTCTTCCTTCACCAGATCTTGTGATTTATCTTCAGGCGCCAACTTCAATATTGATAAATAGAATAAAGAAAAGGAACAGGATTTTTGAAAAATCTATGGACATTGAATATCTAGAAAAATTAAACAATTCGTATGCTTCATTTTTTCATTCATATAAGAATTCCACTTTACTTGTTGTGAATACAGAAAATATTGATTTGTTAAATAACGATAACGATTATAAAACGTTATTAAAGAAAATTTCAAAAATTGAAGATGGCATCCATTACTTAAACCCAATGGGATCAATAGCATAATGAATAATGCAACAAAGAAATTATTACTAATGAAAAAAAGAAAGAAAAAAATTTCTAGCATAACTGCTTATGATGCGAGTTTTGCCAGAGTTGCTGAACAGGCTAATATAGATTTCATTTTGGTTGGTGACTCATTAGGTATGGTAATACAAGGTTGTGATAATACTCATAAAGTCACTGTAGAGGAAATGGTTTATCATATAAAATGTGTAGAAAAAGGGGTTAAAAATACACCAATTATGGCCGACCTACCTAGAGTTGCATTAAAAAATAAAAAGACAGCTTATTCAAGTGTAAAAAAAATCCTTAAAGCTGGAGCAAGTATCATTAAAATTGAATATCAAGATAAAAGCTTTGGATTGATAGAATATTTGTTAAAAAAGAAAATTACAGTATGTTGTCATTTAGGTCTTAAACCACAATTCATAAAGTCTTCTAGGGATATAAAAGTACATGGCAAAACTAATAAATCTGCAAAAGAAATCATCGCGCAAGCTGATTTATTAAACGATGCAGGAGTATCAATGATACTTCTAGAATGTGTTGATTCAAAAGTTGCTAAATTCATTTCAAAGAAAGTTGATATTCCAGTCATAGGTATTGGTTCTGGTCAACATACAGATGGGCAAATTTCAGTCCTATATGATTTAATTGGAATATCAAAAAAAATCCCAAGCTTTGCAAAAAATTATTTAAAAAATAAAAATTCAGTTTATAGTGCTCTTAAAAATTATAATCAAGATGTGAAAAAATGAAAATTTTTGAAAGCTTTGTTGACCTCATAAATGATAAAAGTTTTATCAAAAACAATATTGCTTTTATTCCAACAATGGGACATTTGCACGCAGGACACATGTCCTTAATAAAAAATGCAGAGAATTTTTCAAAAAATATTCTTGTATCAATATACGTAAACGAAGCGCAATTTAATGATCCTAGGGATTTTGAAAATTACCCAAGAACATTAGAAGAAGATATTCAAAAGTTAAGAGACACTAAGTGCAAATTTTTAATTACACCAAAAGAATATGAAATAAAAAATATATCTAAAGCCTTTGATCCAAGCCTTGAACCAAAAAAAATAACAGAAATATTATGTGGGAAATATAGACCAGGTCATTTCTTAAATGTTATGGATATTGTTCATAGATTTTTTCAAATTTTAAACCCAAAATATGCATTTTTTGGCAAGAAGGATATGCAGCAATTAATGGTCATAAAAGAATTGATTAAGTTAAAAAACTACCCAATAGAAATAATTCCTTGTGAAACAATTAGAGACGCAAATGGTCTGGCAATGAGTTCAAGAAACACATTATTATCACCCGATGAGCGAATGGAATCGAGCATTTTATTTGAATCCTTATCTAAGTCAAAACAACTTTTTGGTTTGAAAAAAAATGAAAATGAAATTATAGATATTATAAAAAATGATTTTGAAAGTTCACGCCTTGATCTTGAATACTTTGAAATATTAAATTTACCAAGTATAACATCACCAAATGGTGCTGAATTATATGCATTTATTTCTGCACATTGTGGTAAGATTAGACTAATAGACAATATGCTTATAGGAAGATAATTTTGAATCAATTTTTTTTAAAATCAAAAATACATGGCGCTATAGTTACTCATTCTGAAAAAGACTACGACGGGTCGTGTGCTATTGATGTAGAAATTCTTAACCAAGCCTCAATAAAAGAGTATGAAAAAATTGATATTTACAATATTACAAACGGCGAAAGACTATCTACATATACCATTCTCGCAAAGCCTGGTAGTAGAATCATTTCTGTAAATGGTGCCGCTGCACATAAGGCAAAGCCTGGAGATAAACTTGTAATTTGTTCATATGCATCTCTAGAAAAATCAGAAATAAGTTCTCATAAACCAGAAATGGTATATCTAGATGAGAATAATAATGTTATCAAAAAAACTGGCTCGATAAGTATGCAAGCAATTTAACATCCATGCAAAACAAAAAAAATTCATATCATTCCAAAATCAAAAAAGAGATCAATAGTTGTTTAGTAAAGTCAAAAATATTAGATAGAAATCATTTAAAAAAACCAATTAAAGGTGAAAGTATTAATCTAGATCTTTCTAAACATAATATAAATAAAAAAATATTAAATAATTTATACCAAATTCTTGAGAATACTAATTATAAATCAAATCTAAAATCATTATTAAATGGTGAAGAAATTAATCACAGTGAAAAAAGACCTGTTCTTCATTGCGCATTAAGGGGAACCTATAAAAATTTAGATAAAAGCGTTATCAAACTTTTAGAAAAAGAAAGAAAAGAAATGTTTTCTTTAGCAGATCAAATCTCTTCTGGAAAATTAAAAGGAAGCTCTGGAAAAAAAATAACTAATATTGTTTCGGTTGGCATAGGCGGATCATACTTGCCAATAAAGTTTGCTTATGATGCTTTAAAAAAATTTAGAGTAAATAAAATTAAAATTGATTTTGTATATAATCTTGATGTTAGAAACATATTTGATGTGCTTGAAAATATTGACGTTGAAAGAACATTATTCGTATTTATTTCAAAATCTTTTAATACAATGGAAACTCTTGAGGCTTTAAATTTTATTAAAAAGCTGTTAATAAAAGATAAAAAAATTAGTAATTATCGTGAACATTTATTTGCGGTCACAACGAATCAAGAGGCTGCTATAAAGATGAAGATTAATTCTAAAAATATATTATCCATGCCTGAAGGAGTTGGTGGAAGATTCTCACTATGGTCTAACGTCAGCTTTCCTTTGGTCGTGAGTATTGGTTCCAAAAACTTTAAGAAACTTCTTGAGGGAGCTAAATCTGCTGATAGCCATTTTATTAAGAGAAAGCCCGAAAATAATATTCCTATAAACCTAGCATTAATAAGTTATTACTATAGTACTTTTTTTAGTACTTCAAGCCATGCAATACTTACTTATGATTACCCATTGCGAACTTTTTCAAGCTTTCTTCAACAATTAGAAATGGAAAGCAACGGGAAAAGTTTATCTTTCGACGGAAAAAAGATTAAAAGTAAAATACCTTTAATAATATGGGGAGGCGAGGGTAATCCTTCTCAGCATTCTTTTTTTCAGCTTCTTCATCAGAGTAATCACTCAATACTCTCTGACTTTATTATCTCCCAAAAGCCTGAAATTGGTTGTAAGCAGAATCATAAAATGTTGCATGCAAATTTCATGGCACAAGTAGATACTCTTTATGAGGGCTTCAATTTAAAGCAATCTAAGAATTTATACAATACAAAATTTGCTAAGAGAGAATTAAATAAAGCATTGGTTGTGAAGAATCTTTTAATTTCAAATAGAAAACCAGTAAATATAATTAATTTAAATGATATTTCTCCAAAAAGCTTAGGAGAATTAATTTCTTTATATGAACATAAAGTTTTTATTTTAGGCCAACTATATGGAATCAACAGTTATGATCAATGGGGTGTTGAAATTGGTAAAATGAGAGCTAATAATTATTTAAAAAATTAAATAAATCATTTCATTTTTAAGTTTGCTGTTCAATTGCCCAGTCAATGTGTTCAATAACATTTAAATCTGAGACCTCATTCTTTTTTCTTTCAAGGCTTAAAATAATTTCTTTTGATTTGTTAGAGTTTCCTAATCCGATAGCAATGTTTCTAAGCCATTGGTTATAGTTAATTCTATTAATCGGAGATGATTCTGTTTCTTTTTTAAATTTTTTCTCACTCCAACTAAATAATTCTAATAAAGAAATATTATCTAAGCCTTTATTTGAATTAAAAGAGCTTATGTTGGTTTTTTTTGCAAACTTATTCCATGGACATACTAATTGACAATCATCGCAACCAAATATTCTATTACCAATTTGCTTTCTGTACTTTATTGGAATGACACCTTTATTTTCAATCGTTAAATACGATATACATTTTCTTGCATCAAGTTTATATGGTGCAACTATGGCATTAGTTGGGCAGGCACTAATGCAATTAGAGCATGATCCACAGAAGTTATCTTCCTTTTTATCGATATCAAATCTTATATTAGAATATATTTCCCCAATAAAAAACCAAGAACCGTTATCTCGGTTAATAAGATTGGTGTGTTTTCCAATCCAGCCAAGGCCAGCCTTCTCAGCAATAGGTTTTTCCATAACGGGAGCTGAATCTACAAAAGTTCTGTACTTAAAGGAATCAGTATGTTGATTAATTAATTGAGCTATTTTTTTTAGCTTATCTTTCATTATGAAATGATAATCTTGCCCTAACGCATATCTTGATATGTATGCTTTATCTTTAGTCTGTAAAACCTTAATCGGATTTTCCGTATTAAAATCAAGGTAGTTAGCACTAAAAGAAATAATGCTTAAAGTACCTGGGGTAAGTAATTCCGGCTTAGTTCTTTTTTCCCCATGTTTTTCCATATAATGCATGTCGCCATGAAACTTATTATTTAACCAGTCTTTTAATCTTTCCTCCTCGATACTCAAATCAATATCAGTAAATCCCACATTACTGAATTTATATTCTTTAGCCCATTTAACTATTTTCTTTTTAAGTTCATTATTACTCATAAGCTTTAATCACAGCATTAAGTTGATATAATTATACAATGTGCGGAATTCTAGGCTATTTAAATTTTTCTAAAGAAAAACTTCCTTCAAAAATTTTCAATGAAATGCTTTCTACTCTTGGTTCTAGAGGGCCCGATAATAAAGATGTTTATGAAAATGATTGTTTACAGCTTGGCCACACTCGTTTAGCAATTATTGATTTAAATGAAAAAGCAAACCAACCAATGAAAGACAATTGTAATGAAAATATAATTGTTTTTAATGGTTGTATTTATAATTATCGTGAATTAAAAAAAAGTCTAATCCAGAGGGGGGAAAAGTTTAGGACCAATAGCGATACAGAAGTAATTTTAAAGGCTTACAATACATGGAATGAAGATTGTACTAAATACCTTGATGGTGATTTTGCCTTTGCCATATGGAATAAAAAGAAAAATGAACTATTTCTAGCTAGAGATAGATTTGGAGTAAAACCACTTTATTTCTCATATGAAAAGAAAACACTTGTTTTTTCGTCATCTATACAAGCATTTAAAAAAATAGGTAATTTTGACTTTACTTTAAGCCCGGAATCACTTCATTATCATTTCTCTTTACATTCATCTGTACCCTCACCACATACTATTTTTTCTAAAATTCATAAATTAGAGCCAGGACACTGGATGAAAGTATCAAAAAATAATTTTAAAATTAAAAAATTTTGGAGTTTAAAGAAATATAATGAATCCGAACTTATAACCTCAGAAGATGAGGCTGTTCCTTTAATATATGAAAATTTAGAAAATGCAATAAAGAAAAGAGTTTTAGCATCTGATAAAGAGATTGGAATATTGCTTTCGGGAGGTTTAGATTCTAGCTTAATAGTTGCCTTGGCAAAAAAATATAACGAAAATATCAAAACTTTTAGTATTGGATTTGAGGACGAAGGTGAAGAAAAGGGAAATGAATTTTTTTACTCAGATAAAGTTGTTAATGCATACAAAACTTCTCATAAAAAAATTATGGTACCAAATACTATAGCACTCGATAACATTTCAAATGCTTTTTTAAACATGCCCGAGCCAATGTTTGCACAGGATGCCATAGCTTTTTTTATGCTTGCAAAAGAAGTCTCAAAGGATGTAAAAGTTGTGTTATCTGGACAAGGAGCAGATGAAGTATTTGCTGGTTATTTCTGGTACCCAAAAATTGCCAATGAAGAATTTTCAACAAAAAATTTTTTGAAGCATTATGTTGATAGAGACCATAGAGAAATTGAAACCTTGTTAAATATCAATATCATTGATGATTACACATATAATTTTATTGATGAGAATTTAAAGCCGAACCTTAAAAGAAGTTTTTTAAATAGCGTTTTAAATTTAGATATCACAAAGCTTATTGTAGATGATCCTGTAAAAAGAGTAGATAGCATGACTATGTCTCATGGATTAGAAGCTAGAGTTCCATTTTTGGACTATAGGCTAATTGAAACCGCTAATAAAATTCATCCAAATATTCATCTTCAGAATAATGGAAAAAATATTTTAAAAATAATAGCAAAAGATTACTTTCCAAAGTCATTTATAAATCGTGAAAAAGGCTATTTTCCAATGCCAGCTTTAAAATATATCAAAGGGAAATATTATGATTTTGTTTATGATATCCTTAACTCATTGTCCTGTAAAAATAGAGGACTTTTTAATAGGAATTATGTAGATAATTTATTAAAATCTCCAAACAGTAATTTAACTGCTATTAAAGGGAATAAATTATGGCATTTAGCAGCAACAGAATATTGGTTGCAAAAAAACATTGATTAAGAGAGGTAAAAAAAATGGATGCATTAGAAAGGATTAAAGAGCAAGTTCAAAGTAATAAAGTTATTTTATACATGAAGGGAACCCCTCAGATGCCACAATGTGGTTTCTCAAGTAGGACGGCAGAAGCATTAAAGCAATGCGGAAAAGAATTTGCCTATGTAAATGTTTTAATGGATCCAGAAATATTTCAGGATCTACCAAAATTTGCAAACTGGCCAACCTTCCCCCAGTTATATATTAATGGTGAACTAGTAGGCGGATGTGATATCACTATAGAATTATTTGAGTCTGGCGAGTTAAAAAAAATGATCGATGAGGCAGTTGGAAGTTAAAGTGAAAAAAAAGAGTTATAAGAGAATTGTTCTTGCATATTCGGGCGGCTTGGATACATCTGTTATATTGAAGTGGCTTCAAAATGAGTATAATGCTGAAGTCATAACATATACTGCTGACTTGGGGCAAAAAGATGAGATTCAGCCAGCAAAAAAAAGAGCAGTTAAGTTAGGCTGTAAAAAAATTGTCCTTGACGATGTAAAAGAAGAGTTTGTTTCCAAATTTGTTTTTCCAATGTTGAGAGCAAATCCTATGTATGAAGAGCAATATTTATTAGGAACAGCAATTGCAAGACCATTAATATCACAAAAATTAATTGAAACAGCAAAAAAATACAAAGCAGATGCAATCGCACATGGTTCTACAGGAAAAGGTAATGATCAAATTAGATTTGAACTTTCCGCCTACGCACTTAATCCAAAAATAAAAATAATTGCTCCTTGGAGAGAATGGAATTTAAACTCAAGAACAAAACTTTTAAACTATGCTAAACAAAATAAAATTGATTTTCCATCCTCAAAAAAAAATGAGCCACCATACTCTATGGATGCAAATTTATTACATATCTCTTATGAGGGAAAAATTTTAGAAGACCCGTGGAAATCTCCGCCAGAAAATATGTGGACTTGGGTAAATTCAGTGCAAAAAGCACCAAATAAACCTACAGACATTATTATAGAATTTCAAAAAGGAGACCCAATAAAAATCAATTCAAAAAAATATTCGCCCGCTACCATTTTAGAAAAATTAAATAATTTAGGAGCAAAAAACGGTGTTGGTAGAATTGATATTGTCGAGAACAGATATATTGGCATGAAGTCAAGAGGATGTTATGAAACTCCGGGGGGAACCATAATATTAATGGCCAGAAGAGCTCTAGAGGGAATTACAGTCGATAAAGAATTACTTCACATGAAGCAAGAGCTTATGCCTAAGTACGCAAAACTAATTTATAATGGTTATTGGTGGAGCCCAGAGAGGAACGCATTACAGGGACTTATTAATGAAAGTCAAAATAAAGTAAGTGGGCATGTTAAGTTAAGGCTTATAAAAGGTAATGTAATTATTTTAGGAAGAAAGTCTGAAAATTCCATTTATAACGCTGATTTATCAACTTTTGAAGATGATATGGGCGAATATAATCAAAAAGATGCAGAGGGTTTTATTAAGCTGAATGCTTTGAGGCTTAAATCTTTGGCAAAAAAGTAATACTGTACTTAAATGATATATAATTATAAAATATTATATGAGGAGATCATAAATGAGTATTAAAAGAATAATAGCTTTATTTTTTGTAGTTTCTGCACTAAATCTTTCAGGATGTGCTTCATATAATCAGGCAAATAGCCTAGATCCAAATGATCCTATACAAGGAGTAAATAGAACTGTTTTTGCTTTCAATGATGCTGTCGATCAGGTTTTATTTAAGCCAATTGCTATGGGCTATAATGCAATTGTTCCTCAGCCAATCGATACAGCTGTGACTAATTTCTTCTCGAATTTACAAGACATTGATTCGTCAGTAAATAATTTATTTCAGGGTAAATTTGATTTATTTGCAAATGACTTAGGAAGAGTTGCAATAAATTCAACAATTGGGATAGGAGGGCTAATAGATGTTGCTTCAGAAATGGGTTTACAAAAAACTGGTGAGGATTTGGGGCAAACTCTTGGCTACCATGGAATTAATGCTGGACCATATTTAGTTTTACCACTATTGGGTTCAAATAGTACTAGAGATCTACCAGGCACTATAGTTTCAATGATAATTAACCCTCTTGCTTGGTTGGACGATATCTCATTAAGAAATCAATTAGTGGGAGTGAACGCCGTTGATACACGATCTGATTTAATTTCGAAAGAGGAAATAGCAAAAGAAATCTCTGATGATAAGTATACACTTTATAAGAATGCTTACTTAGAAGAAAGAGCGTTTAAAGTCAATGATGGTCAAATGGACGAGTCAGATCTTCAAGATTTAGCTGATAACTAATCCTTAATTTTTTTAGATAAATAAATTCCATTAATTAATATAAAAATTATTGGCAGTAATATGCCTAAAACATAGAATTTAAAATCAACCCAAATACTTTCCTCAAATAAAGAGGCAACTATGTAATTTAGTATGCCTGAAAAAACAAAGAAGAATATCCAAAAACTATTCAAAAAATTATAATTTGCGTCATTTAAATTAACGTGGTTTGCGAGCATTCTCTTGACTAGACTTTCTCTTTTCCATACTTGGTAAATTAGAAAAATTAATGCAAAACCAAAATATACTATAGTAGGCTTAATTTTTATAAAGAAAGGATTTTTTAGATATAGAGTTGCCGCACCAGCAATTAATATAATGAACAAAGTAATCCAATGAATCTTTTCAGCTTTTTTAAGAGCAACTAGAATCAAGAACTGTATAGAATACGAAAACATTAAAATAAATGTTGCGAAATAAATGCCTGTACCATCTGGAGAAAAAACGTTAGAGGAGAAAAAGGTGTTTAAGGTTGATAATATATCCACAGGAATATTTCCATAAAATATATATGATAAAAAAAAGAGAAGAACTGGAAGGAAGTCAATAAATGCTTTCATTAATTTAATTTAGTTTTTATTAGAGATATTGGTATAATATTATCTCAATATGAAAGAAAATCAAAAAACTCTTAATACCCAGACTGATCCAAAATTTAAAGTCTATGTTAAGGGTGAAATTTTCACTAAAATTCCAGAGGATTTCTACCTCCCCCCAGATGCCCTTAAAATTGTGCTTGAGTCATTTGAGGGTCCATTAGATCTTTTACTTTATCTCATTAGACGGGAGAATATTGATATTCTCGAGCTTTCAGTTTCTAAAATTACAGATCAATATATGGAGTACATAAACTTAATGAAAACACTCCAGCTTGAGCTAGCTGCTGAATATTTATTAATGGCAGCTACCTTAACAGCTATTAAAGCTAGAATGTTAATTCCAAGTAATGAAGATAAAGAAGATGAGGAAGATCCTAGAGATGAATTAATAAGAAGGCTTAGAGAATACGAAAGATTTAAGAAAGTAAGTTTAGAGCTTGATGATTATTCACGAATATATAGAGATTTTTATCCAATTAGTGAATTAAGTTATAAAAAAGTTGTAAAAGATGAAAAAGTTGCACCACTTGATTTGGATAATTTAGTAACAGTCTTTAACGATCTTCTTATAAGACATGATGCATTAAATTCTCATGACGTTAAAAAAGACACTATTTCTGTAAGAGAAAAAATGACCTTTATACTGGACGGCCTAAAAAACGACGAATTTATTGATTTTAAAAATTTCATAGACAGTAGCGAAGGTAGAGCCGGAATAATAGTAATTTTCTTAGCCATTTTAGAGCTTATAAAAATGAATTTGATTGAGTGTCTGCAGTCAAAATCTATGTCAGTTATTTATATTAAATCAAAACAGCAACTAGAAAATAAAGAGGAGGTAATTTATGAGCAATAGTTCGCTTAAGAATAAATTAGAAAGTATAATTTTTTCTTCGAAAGTACCGATTTCCTTAAAATCTCTTTGCAATTTTTTTTCAAATATTTGCAACAAAAATGAGTTAATGTCTGCTTTACAAGATTTAGAGAATGACTATTTAAATTCATCTTTGGAATTAAAACTACTCTCCTCTGGTTACTGTTTTCGAATTAGAGAGGAATTTAGTGAAACAGTTACAAATTTTTATCCAGAAAAACCAATCAAATATTCAAGAGCATTTATGGAAACTCTAGCACTAATAGTTTATAAACAACCTATTACTAGGTCAGAGATTGAAGAAGTTAGAGGTGTATCTGTAAGTCCTGGAATAATAAAGAGTCTAATGGAATTAGAGTGGGTCAAAATAATTGGAAGCAAAGATGTTCCTGGTAGACCAAATCTATATGGAACTACAAAAATTTTTTTAGATTCTCATAACTTAAAGTCATTAGCAGAGCTTCCAAGACTTCCGGAATCTCAAGAAATGAGCTCTGAAATTGTTTCAGATCAAATGAATCTTGAATCGTTGAATGAGGAAGACTCAAAAAAAGTTGAAGAAACCGATAGTATTCACTAAAAATACTTGAGTTATTGCTAATATTAGTCTATCTTGTCTCTCAAAAATAATAGATTTTTAAAACATTTACAGGGAGATTTTCTTAATTATGATAATTGCTATACCAAAAGAAAATAGAGAAGGTGAGTCCCGAGTAGCAGCATCTCCAGAAGTAGTAAAAAAGTTTATAGGCTTGGGCTTTGAGGTAAGTATTGAAAAAGGCGCAGGTTCTGAAGCTGGTTTTACCGACGAGCAATTTGAAGCGCTAGGCGCTTCTATAGAAGCGGATACCAAGAGCACTCTTAGTAAGGGTGATTTAATCTTCAAAATTCAAAGACTAATGACATCAAACGACGCTGTAGATGAATTATCAATGTGTAAAAAGGATAGCATTGTAATATCACATATGTCTGCACTATCTTCAGCTGAAGATATTAAAAAGTATGCTTCAAAATCTATAACAACTTTTGCTATGGATCTTATGCCAAGAATAAGTAGAGCGCAATCTATGGATGTATTATCTTCTCAAAGTAACTTATCAGGTTATAAAGCTGTTATTGAAGCTGCAAATCACTTTAACAGTGCTTTCCCAATGATGATGACAGCTGCTGGTACCGTCCCTCCTGCAAAAGTATTCATTATGGGTGTAGGAGTTGCTGGTCTTCAAGCTATTGCGACTGCAAAAAGAATGGGAGCAGTAGTAACTGCTTACGACGTTAGAGCTGCAACTAAAGAACAAGTTGAAAGTTTAGGAGGAAAATTTTTAATTGTCGATGAAGAAGCAATGAAGGAAGCTGAAACCTCTGGTGGTTATGCAAAAGAAATGACAGAAGATTATAAGAAAAAAGAACAAGATGTAATTAAAAACCATATTAAAGATCAAGATATCGTTATAACTACAGCCTTAATTCCCGGAAGGCCTGCTCCAAAACTTGTTTCTAAAGAGATGGTCGATTCAATGAAACCAGGAGCAATAGTAATTGACTTAGCTGTTGAAACCGGTGGAAATTGCGAATACTCAAAAAAGAACCAAATTGAAGAAGTAAATGGAGTTAAAATTGTTGGTTATGATAACTTACCTAGTACTTTGGCTAGAGATTCTTCTTCCTTATTTGCAAAAAATCTATTGAACTTTTTATCTCCTCATGTAAACAAAGAGAATAAAACAATTGATTTTGATTGGGAAGATGAAACAGTTAAAAATACGCTCGTAACAAAGGGCGGAGAAATGGTTAATGAATTGTTAAAGGATAAATAATGGAAAACGAATTTTTAAATATGTTTACAGTTTTTGTGCTAGCAGTTTTTGTTGGCTTTTATGTTGTTTGGAGTGTAACACCTGCGCTTCACTCACCTTTATTAGCGGTCACTAATGCAATATCTTCAGTGATAATTGTTGGAGGCCTTATAGCCGCAAGTTCATCTGGTGTGTTGGATCTTTCAAGTACAATGGGTCTAATTGCAGTTACACTCGCATCAGTTAATATTTTTGGTGGCTTTGTTGTTGCTCAAAGAATGTTGGCTATGTTTAAAAAGAAAAAATAGGGAATAAATATAATGAATATAGTAATTTTTGGATTTGCTTATCTTCTATCAGCTGTTTTATTTATAATGGCACTTCGTGGGTTATCATCACCAGTCTCTGCAAGGGTGGGAAATATATACGGAATGCTAGGGATGGTTATAGCAGTTGCTACCACTCTATTATTACAACAAGAATCCTCAGTAAATATTTCTAACTATATAAATATATTTATTGCTGTACTAATTGGTGGTGTTATAGGTACTTTTGTAGCGCTTAAAATTAATATGACAGCTCTTCCTCAGCTCGTTGCTGCATTTCACAGTTTAGTTGGTTTAGCAGCAGTTTTCGTGGCTATAGGAGCATACAAAAACCCAGCAGCATTTAATATATTGGATAATACTAATCAAATATTTACTGCAAGTATGGTAGAGATGAGTTTAGGTCTAGCAATTGGTGCTATTACTTTTTCTGGTTCAGTTGTTGCCTTTGCAAAATTACAAGGCCTAGTAGGAGGAAATCCTGTCGTATTTAAAGGACAACATTTGTTAAATGCTATTATTGGACTATCAATCATTGCATTAATTGCTCTTGTTTCAATTGATCCAGCAAATGAACAATATTTTTGGATAATTGTTGGTTTATCTTTCTTAATAGGATTTTTAATTGTAATTCCAATAGGTGGGGCAGATATGCCTGTAGTTGTCTCTATGCTTAATTCTTACTCTGGGTGGGCAGCTTGTGGAATCGGATTTACATTATCAAACATGGCTCTCATCATAACTGGTGCTTTAGTAGGTTCTTCTGGAGCAATTTTAAGTTACATAATGTGTAAGGGAATGAATAGATCAATTCTAAATGTTTTGCTTGGTGGGTTTGGCGGTGACTCGGTAGTTGCGGCTCAAGCAAGCGGAGGACAGAAAAATGTAAAACAAGGTAGTGCTGATGATGCGGCTTTTATTATGAGTAATGCTAGTAAAGTTATTATAGTTCCTGGATATGGTATGGCAGTCGCTCAAGCACAACACGCCTTAAGAGAGATGTGTGATCTTTTAAAAGAAAGTGGGGTTGAGGTTAAATACGCCATACATCCTGTTGCTGGAAGAATGCCTGGCCATATGAATGTTTTGTTAGCTGAAGCAAGCGTACCTTATGATGAGGTTTTTGAGCTAGAAGAAATTAACCATGAGTTTGCCACCGCTGATGTTGCATTTGTAATTGGTGCAAATGATGTTACCAACCCATTAGCTAAAACAGATCCAGCAAGTCCAATTTATGGCATGCCAATACTTGATGTTGAAAAAGCAGCTACAACATTATTTATAAAAAGATCATTAGGATCTGGTTACGCAGGCGTTGATAATGATTTATTTTTCAGAGATAAGACAATGATGTTGCTTGGTGATGCTAAAAAAGTAACTGAAGAAGTTGTTCAAGCATTAGGTTAATACCTCTTCCAAGATATTTATAATCTCATATACATCATTCGCACTATAATCACATTGCCATTTAAGTGCATTTTCCTCTTTTGGAATAAAGCCATATAACGCCGAAATAGTTTTCATCCCTGCTTTATTTCCTGCAATCATATCTCTTTCGTCATCACCAATATATATGCATTCACTTGGCTCAATACCCAGCAATTTTGCAGCATGTAACAAAGGTAGAGGATCAGGTTTTCTTTTATCTAGAGTGTCTCCAGAAATACAACATTGAGGAGGTGAGGGAAAATCTAGTTTTTCAATAATTGGCTCAGATAGATAGCTAGGTTTATTTGTTACGATCCCCCACTTTAAATTATTTTGCATTATAAAGATTATCAATTCCTTTATTCCTTCAAATAAAAATGTCTCCTGGCATGGATTTAATGAATATTGCTTTAAAAAATCTTTTTTGAGGTTATTTTTTATATCAT
>CEVR01080571.1_pt1 | contig 20475 bp, 9 predicted proteins | sample 356541 | NCBI WGS metagenome assembly CEVR01 (sample SAMEA2623734, study PRJEB7988) | marine metagenome | isolation source: saline water (ENVO:00002010), including
CAACCCACCCGGTGGTTAACCATACCAATGCGGCAACGAAAATAATCACGCCAAGTACCATCGATTGCAGAGGTATTGCTTCGTGTAATTTTAGGACACCTTTTCCGACATACCTCATAATCGGCATAGCGATTAGACCTGCAGCAATAGTAATTGCAAGGAGCCTGATAAAATCTGCAGTTGGATCAAGTCCAACCCATGTGTCAATAGGATACATTTGCTTTAGAGCAAGAGTCGCACCACTTCTTGAACGGCCGATGATGTAGAGGAAACCTAGTACCATTACTGTGACCGCAGTATTGGTTGCCGAAAGTAATGCAATCACTTCCAAGTCTTGCTTTTGGTGTGGACTTTCTCCCTCTCCCGCTGCTTCTGCTCGAGCCATTGCCAAGAGTTCAGCATCACTCATTTGCGAGAGTTTTCGTGTTTCCCAATCTAGTCCAATACCCTCTTCGCCCTTGATTTTAGCAGCAACATTTCGTCCACCCATTACCAGCACAGTTGCTTGAGATGCAGTCATTCCAGGTAATACTCCCATGGCAGCACCTGCACATGAAGAAAGGAAACATGGTACCATCAAAGGACCTGCAGGTGGCAATTCCCATTCCTCTTTTTGAGGAGGAAGTTCCGTAGTTGTCGCATAGATGTCTAGTAGATTAGCAATCCCGAAAAGCCCGGCTAGAGATGGAAGAAGTAGGGATGCATCGGGAACTCCGATTGGCGATTTTGCTGGAAGGTTGAATACTCCCCATCCATACAGACCAGATAGCAAAAAGAAGGCAGTAGCTGCTATGAATCCAGCAAATCGGGAATCCCTTCCAAGCTTTCCAAAACTAATTTTTTGCATCCAAATCGGGAAATCAAGTCGCGTGGTTTCAGTAGCCAGTAAAAGAGCTGAGATGATTAGTAATACAAATGGCAAAACATCTCTTAATGTGTCATATAATCCCAGTTCAGGACCAAATGCAATCCTTGCAGCGATGATTAATGGTAATGATAAAAATAGACCCAGTTGACTCCCTCTTGCTGAATAAGCGACTCCCTTTGGAGCATTTCCAGACAGTAGCATTCTGTGCCCTGGTAGTAACGCAAGAGCGGTATCTGCACCGGGAGCACCAATCAAAGCAGATGGAATATAATTCAGGAATGTATGGACCACTCCAGTCGAAACGATGATTCCAGCAACCGCTGAAAGCGGGATTCCTAGTGCTAATATTGCAGGCGAAACTGCAAGAAGAATCAATGCCACGTTGTTGACGTGGAAACCCGGAATCAATCCGGTTAGAGACCCGAGCATTACTCCAAGGAATAATGCTACAAGCATCCAACCAAATTCGAGCATGAAGCCATCCATTCAGATCACTCCGCATTTTCTACTTCGGTACGGTCTGATTCTCCGTCACCATCACTATCGGTGTTATCTGAATCATATCCTAAAGCGTCTTCTGCCTCATCGGATAAACCGTCACCATCGCTATCTGTCACATCCGCATCATCTAGCATGTAATGATGGGCAAGAGATTCATCATCTGCAACCTCAATCAATCTTCCAGTCCATGTAAGTGTCATATTTTCATGTATGGAATCTGTACCTATGGAATTAGCCACAGTATCGATAAGTATCCGTTGTTGTCCACCCTCTTTTTGCAAATATGTTTCATTTTCAATAGTCACTAAATTGCCAGTAATCATCTTCATTTTGTCAAGGTCATACCACTCTGGAGCACCTGCTGTCAGGTCAAAAGAAGTTGCAGCAGGTGCAGGTGCAGTGAGCTCTAGTGCGTGAACATCTAGAACAATTCTTGCATTACCAGTGTCCCACCTTGCTGTAACATTGAGCACAACAGCCTGAGCATCTTCAAGCCAGCCAGTATGTAACCCAGTTGCGATATAGGCATCGATTTGAGCATTCTTATTTGGATAAACTCCATCCGCAATAATCACTTTCGTATCTTTTGTAGGGTCAATTAATTCAGCCCCATAAACAAAACCAGAAATCATGTAATGAGTAGAATTTGCACTTTCATTAAGTGTATCATGAGGATTTTGAAGCATTTGTGCTAGTATATCTTCAGCCTGATCGACATTGATTAGGTCACCTGTGGCATCTTGCAATGATACATCAATGCACCATCCGCTATTGGAGGTCGACCACAACAATCTCCCTGATAATGCCACATCTTCGCCTTGGAATGGCGACAAATCACCAGCATTTCGAATGCATAGATTTTCTCCTTCAGGTCCTAACAATTCTTCTCCTTGTACTTCTCCTATAATCGAGACAAGATTCCCTGATGAATACGACCATGTGTCGATACTTGACCAAGATAGTTCAGCAGGTATTGGAGTGTGCGTTCTATCAATCCTAATTTCAGGACCTTGAACATGAACCACCCAACGCAATTCTCTTTGCTCGTATTCTATGTATGCTGTAATCTCTACCTTCTGTCCGGATTCTAGCCATTGTCCTGGTGCAGAATGTATTACCATTCTCATTTGGTGTTCGGAACTAGAGTAGACAGGATGGTCTCCTAAATAGAGTGCTGTAAATGGCGAATCTGGATCGACTGCTTTAGAAAGAAAACCCTCTATCGTAAATGAACTTCCTGCATAAGATTCAGGGTCAATTGCAATCGTGGAAATCCCTACAACTGGAGCTTCAGGTACATCTTCCTCATTCCATGATAAAGCGCCACTCCCAAGAGCTTGTAGCCAGATTCTTCCTTCGTATTCGATGACATCACCTGTAGCAGTAACCGTGGTTCCAAGCATTGGAATCTCTCCCGGTCTATACCAGCGTAGTTGTGCAACCCCAGTATCATCTTCAATGATGATATTGATTCTATCTTCTCCAGAACCATATGGGTCTTCAACCCAAGAAACAACTACGCCTTCCACCCGTACAACTTCGTTAGTATGTTCAACAAGTTCACCAATTTCAACCATTTCCGGCTCTCTAACCATTGCATAGGCATTCATTCCAGCAACCAATACAACCGATAGTGCAAACATAACCCATAAGCGCTGACCTCGTAATGCTGGCTCGTCATCTAAGATACGGTCCATGAATGCTGAAATCCCTCCACTTCCGACCTCAGTCTTGTGCTTTGCAACATATTCTGAATGGTCTATTCTACCATCTGAATTCTCATCATATTGCTTGAAAACTTCGTCGACATCCTGCATCGAATCTTCGGATTCTGCAAGTATCGTTTCATCGAAATCATCCTCGTTTTTCAAATTGGAATCCGACATACAATACACTGGGAGGTGTGTTAGGTAAATTACTGTGATTGCGAAAGGGCTTGATATGAGAGGTCGCGAGCAGGTAATATGAGGGACCGAGTAATCCGTGATGAAATCCATCGCGATATCTTTGTTCCTGCACGTATTGCTCGCCTGATTGATACCCGTGAATTCCAAAGACTGCGCAACATCCAACAATTAGCAACTTGCCATTATGTATTCCCCGCTGCGACCCATAATCGCTTTTCTCATAGCCTAGGTGCTTACCATTTGGCGGGAACACTTTGTGAACATTTGAATGAAGTTCAACCAAATATCATCTCTGATGAAGATGCTGAATTGGTTTCAATCGCTGCCTTATTGCACGACGTAGGCCATCCGCCATTTTCACATTTATTGGAAAGTCCAGACGTATTTGCAAACTATCATAGTCACGAAACCTGGGGCAAGAAAATCTTGGAATCAAATGAAACAGAAATCGGAATTGCGATTCGAGAAATCTTGGGAGAAGTTCGCACACGCAGATTATTCGCACTGTATGCAGGTGCTTCAGAAAGTGACGGAGTTGCGATTCCTCAATTCATGAATGAGATAGTTTCTAGCCAATTAGATGTTGATAGAATGGATTACATGATTCGAGATCAAGCAAATACCGGTGCACAAATCGGCGGTTTTGATTCGGCAAGAGTGATTCGAGCATTGAGGGTTGGAGAAGATGGACGATTATATGCCAAAAGTTGGGGATTACCTGCAATTGAAGCATATCTAGTAACTAGATATCATATGTATAATCAAGTATATTTCCACAAGGTAAACCAACTTACTCAGGAGTATTTGATTAGATTATTATCGAGAGCTAAAACATTAGCGCTATCAGGAGAGATCCAGTTGTCGAATTCGTTGACAAAAATGCTGACTGATGAAAATCTATCCGTTATTGATTATGTGAAATTAACAGATGCAGACATAAATTCAGTAATGATTGACTGGGCTGAACATTCGGATGAAGAGTTATCTGGGTATGCTCAAAAGTTATCTTCAAGACGTGGTTATCATAAGAGCATTAGAATTGGAGAATTGACTACTGAAATGGCAGAAGTTGTAATTCCTAAATTATTGCCAATACTTAGCGAGGCTGGTTATGATGAAAGCGAATTAATCACTGCAAGTATTAGGAAAAAGGGCTACATGCCTTACGCACAGGGAATATTGCTAGAAGACGGAAGAGACGCCGTAGAGCATTCCCCTCTCATTCAAAGTTTAGTTCAACAATCCGAGCAGGCTTTGATATTCATCCCCGAAGATGTTAGAGACCATTGTGAGGTGGTTGCACGAGAGTGCATCAAACCGTCACAATCAAGTCTGTCGTCGTTCTGAGATGATTGCTACGGACCTGTAGCTTAGTTGGTGGAGCACCCGGCTCATAACCGGGCGGTCGTGGGTTCAAGTCCCTCCGGGTCCACTTTAGCGATTGCAGAAATACTTCTGGTTTGTATAAGTCCAAAGTTGTGTGAATCTTCAGAAGCAAGTGGGTCAGGATTGTCTCCCTCAACAAATAGTTTTGAATTTTTAATTTCTAATACTCGTTTCACACATGTCACATTTTGTTTGAATGGATGAGTAAATACCACGATATCTCCAACTGAGATATTCTGGTTGGTATAACTCTCACACACAATCATATCACCATCCTTGAAGGATGGCCACATACTATCGCCCTTGACGATAACTTTCAGGATGCTCGAATCCAAGATATCTCACGGCCCTTTGCTGCCCAGAACATGTTATGAATTCCTTCAATAGCATCCATCAATTCTTGCGCATGCACTGCTGATACCTCTACTTTACACGCTGAACATAACTTTGCTGCTTGCCAGAATGTGTTATGAAGATCAGGATTTCCTTCCAAATGCTGAGGTTTGAAGAAGTCGGTCCATAGAACCAATAATTCATCTTTGCACTTTTGTGCCTCTTCTTCCTTGATAGCAGCGTAACGGCTCATTGTGTTAATGTAAGCAGCAGAGTTAGAATCACTGCTATGATTTTCTTCTAGAGCAAGCATTTTGTTGGTCATTGATTGAACCGCTTCTCCAGCGATTCGTGCGCTTGCAGGGTCATAAACACCACATGGTCCATCGCAATGTGCTTCAGCTTCGATAATATTTTCTTGAGTCAATTCACTCTCTCCTTATGCTGTCGATTGGGAGGCGACATATCAATATGTGTATTGATTATTAGTTTGATTCAGGCGACAAGACAAGTCTCATGTTCACCTTTTATTCAAGCCAAAAACCCACAATGGTTATGAAGGCCGAGAAAGTGGGGTGTATTACAGGTGAGACCATGAAGCCAATTAAGCGTAGTTTGTTTTTACTGGCAGTATATTTAGCAAGCGTAGTAGTCATAGCATCTCCGGCCTCTGCACAAGTTTCAGTACCTGCGGTCGACCTTAGTTGCAGTTCCCCTAATCCTAGCGGTGCTGTAGAGATTCAAGTATACCCTGGTGCAGCACTTACCGGATATGCAAACTGTAAGGTTAAGAATCCTAATACATATGTAGAGCGTATTCAAATCCAAGTACAAGCAGATGGGCTTGTAGTTGCTGGTGGTGGAACTATCACTATCGGTGCTAATGGTGAGACAGATGTTCAGGTTACAGTTGGTGCAGACCAGCGTATGACAATGTCCAAGCGTAACTTGAAAGTTACAGCAACAGTGGTTGAAGCTAACGGTGTACCTCCACCAAACATTGCAGAATCAGAATATACAATGATTATCTCAATTCTTCAATTTAGTCGTCTTCAAGTAGAAGCGGTAGAACCTTTCCTGCAATTGTCACCTAAGACAGATCACAACTTCGAATTCAAGGTTTACAACCAAGGTAACTGGGCTGATAAATTCAAGGTCGGTGTAACCGAAGAAAGTAGAGACAAACTAGAAGGCAAGGGATTCCAAATCTCAATTCCTCTAGTTGCTGTTGAAATCGAAGGGTCTGGTTCTCCACCAATGAAGGTTAGAGTAATGCTACGTACACCTAAGAATCAAGGTTGGACCGATGAATACCATACTCTAGAGTTCAACGCAGAATCTGAATTCTCTTGCCGTTATGAAACAACAGGATGTAACGCAATGAGTCAAATGATTACTATCTATGTCCGTGGAGTTTACCTCCCAGGTTTCGAGATAATCCCTTCCTTAGCAATGCTTGGTTTCGCTGCAGCAGTTATTGCTCGGCGTAATATCGAGGATGATGACGACGAAGATGCGGAGTGGCGTGAATCTGCTCCCGGTCTGTGACAAACCGCCTCAGAATAGCGATGTTTTGACCCTTGTAGGGGTTGTATTGATAACCAACGTGTGTACATGAGCCATTGCTCTAGGAGTAAGTGATTGATATGGGTGGTCTGTTAGATAAAGCAAATGAATACAGTGATTCTGTACATCAAGGCGATAATGTAGGACAGAAAGTAGTGAATGAAGCATCTGCAATCATAGAAGCATATGAGATGGGAAAGGAGTCTTCAGCTGCATCTGGAAAAAAATCTAAGCCAAAAAAGGAATCTAAACCTGTTGCTGATTCCGAAGATGATTTTGAGTTTGATGAAATCGAAGGTAATCGAAAACTAATCTTCCATATCGCAGGATCACTGATCTTGCTGATCACTCTTATCGGTATATTTTGGTTCAAATATGTAAACTGGCTTTTAGTCGGTTCTGCAATCATAGTTAGTTGGGCGATTTTCAATGCTGAAATGGCACTAACAAAAAATATCAATAACACTAAATTAATTGCAACAGGAGTCGCATGGCTGTTGCTATCTGTTGCTATGACAGGTGCGACTTTCACACTTGGTTCATCAGGTGTAACAATAACCGAAATTCAGTATAATGAAGATGATGATAAAATTAGAATTACAATGTTTGGTAATTCGGGTTCAGATATTGATGTAAGTATAGAAATGGATGGTCAACTAATGTGTGAAGACAGTACTTCAATCTCTTTTGACCAAATCACAATATCATTTGATGTAAAAGATTGTTGGGGTGGTAATTCGCTTGATGAAACCGCTACAGAAGTAATTGATTATGTTGTAATTGCAACATCTGGTGATTCAACAGATTCCTATGGGATTCCATCTTCAATAATGGCTAGAGAAGTTAATTCAGGCTTAGTAAAAATTGTTGAACAAACCGAGTCAGTAGAAGGAAATACTGGCAATTACAATGAATATCAAGGTATACAAGTCGAACTTGGCGTAGGAATAGATGACTTAACTAATTCTTATTCCTTTTCTGAAGGCCAGTTCACAGGTACAAGTCCCTGGTGGATAAGTGCTGATTGGGAGGCTACTATCGAAGTTTATCACGGTGGTACAAGCAATTTAGTTTACACATACAATGATATCAAGGCCAATGGCGGTGTTGCAAGCGGATACGGCGAGTTCAATTCGGACTGGGTTCGAATACCTGCAAATAGTGGTTCTTTTACTCTAAAAGATACAGATTTCTATGACAGTTACGGTGATGGTTGCTATACCTTCGTGGTCACAATTGATAATGAAATTTCAACATCATTCGAAGATAGTAGAAGCTCTATCGAATTCTTCTGGGATGAGAATGAGTCGGATGAAGATACTACTAACGATCAGCCTGCTGAAAGTTGTTAATCTTCATCTTGGTCTACAACTGCTTCAAGGTCAAGATTTCCTATCTTTGGTTTACGTGTAGTTGCGATGTAGTATATCACTCCACCAATTCCTAGACCCATGATGATAGGCCAAATCAGATTAACTCCTCTGTCCTCTTCTTCACTCCATGATACTTCGTTTGAAACCACTAATTCACTTGAACCGACACTTAGGCCTGCAAACTCTTCAGGGATGAAAACTCCACAATCAAGTGTTTTTGTTCCTTCAGTTGCAGTGTCCCAATTTAGGGCAATCTCTTCTGTTTGGCCTGCTTCAATTGGATATTTTACAGTGGAACCAATATTAGCATCTTCTCCATTGGTAGTACATTCGAGGAATATATTTGCATCGGCAAGTCCACTATTTTCAACGGTAACCAATACCCCTAGACGGTTATTTGTTGTAGCAGAATCATCGCTTGCAACTACTGAAATTATGTTTATTATCGGTAAATCTATTGTAATTTCAAAATTATTAGTATTAGGTAATACATCTACAGTCTCAACATAATTACCCCATGAAACCGAGTCCAAGTGGAATGTAGCACTAGCTGCATCGGTATGTAATTCTCCAGATCCATCTTGCCATCGAACCATTTTACCATGTTCACTTGTTGACAAATCGATTACACATGGTGAGCAATCCGTGCCACTTGAAGTGAGTATGCCCGGAGCCTCATCACCATATCCTAAGTCAATTGGCTTAACATATACTGCTCCGTTAGGAACCGTGACAGTTCGACTCGTGAGAACATTGACCCAATTATCAGTCTCTCCTCCAGTACCAACCGAATCGGCAGACCAGGTGATCTCGGCGTCATCCCAAACCATGATATCTTCGTCGGCGCGACTTCCATTCAATGTACTACTGTCTACTGAAATACTTCCAGTGACATCGATTGGACTACTATACTGTAATGATGCTCCATCCAATACACAGTCTCCGACACAAGAAAATATCGCCCCCATTACATTACCAGTTATCTCTGCTGAACCTTGAACATATAGGAACCAGAAATGTTCCTCATATGCAATCCATTCTGCAGTATTGTTTGACTCTAGAGAATTAGGGTCAAGTGTAGATGGAGTTCCACCGACTGGAGACATTACTATGCTTTCAATGACTACTGATTCATATAAGATCCCAGTGAATACAACTTCAAGTTGCGAGCCTGAAAAATCTCCTGTATATTCAAACTCCGTACCATTGAATGGTGTGGAATCCGCTCCATCGATTGAAATTTGGATATCGAAATTAATCATTTTAGCGAAATAAATCTTCATAGTTCCAGTTTCAGCAGTGTCGGTGATTGGAACAGAGATATCTGATTGAGCAACTGCGGTGTTATCCAACATTTTTAGATGGGTTGGAATATCTGATGAAAGGGAACCAGATACTATTAGATTAGCTCCAGATTCAACAGTTATGTTTGTTTCATCATCTACAGTATAATCACCAGAAATTGTCAAAGTATTACCCGACTTGACAACATAATCACCAGATAGAGTACTATTTTCGCTCCATTCAGTATCGGTGGAAATATCGGTTGCACTTACAGAAGTTATACTAAACATCAGGACTAAACAAAGAAACATTGCTCGACGCATACACTTGCGTTACAGGGATAGCACATGAATGCACCCCCTGCCAGTGCATCAGTAAGGCACATCTTTCCAGCCAATTTTGTAGCCGATGAGATTGAATGAACGGTGAAGAATTGGAGTGATGACGATTAACAGAGCCATTGGAATTAGTAATTCTCTACTCCCATGATTGGTCCCGACAAGAACAATTTGACCGAATAAAAAGACAGATATGGCAAACGGCAATGTATCTAGAAGAGGAGCTTTAGACGATACATCTCCCTCCCTTTTCATTCCTTGACGACGCTTAAAGAAGGAACCAGTAGAGTCGCCAATCAAACTAGTAAATCCTAGAAATGTTCCAAGCAAAAAGGCATTTGATGCCCATCCTGTGGCGTCTTCAATCGGAGAAATAAATATCCAATTATTGGCGGGCATGGTCATCAATAAGCAAAGTAAACCTGAAGTTAGTGAACCACCGATTAGGCCATTCCATGTTTTTCCATCTCCCAAGATTCGATTTCCATCTTTATGTAATCTGCCACCATCTATTGGCCAAGGTCCATAACCGGTTTTTGGTAACCATTTACCCCACATCATGGCAAAAGTGTTTACTAGAAATCCTGGAAGATAAATCCAAAGGCAAAACAGCATCATTTCGAATGTATTACCGTCGTACATGAGTCTAGCCTCTAGCACCAACTCCTTGAACTAAATGGATAAAACACCCCGCGATGAGATTATTTGGCGTCACCTTTCACATTGCGACATGGGTGGAATGAATGTGCTGGTTGTCGGCGGCGGTGGTCGTGAACATGCATTATGCCTTGGTCTTGATAGAAGCAATAGCGTAGGATCAATACATTGCAGTCCCGGCAATGCAGGCACATCACAAATTGCTACTAATCATCAAGTTTCAGCGACCGATATTTCTGGAATAAGATCTCTTGTCGAGGAACTTGGAATTGATTTGGTAGTTACTGGTCCTGAAGCGCCGCTTTGTGAAGGACTAGCAAACCGATTAATCGAGGATGGAGTTCCATGCTTTGGTCCGGTTGAAGCATTGGCTGCTCTGGAAGGTAGCAAATTGAATGCAAAGCAGGTTATGGCAGCAAACAATGTTCCAACTGCTCCTTTTCATGTTCTGAAATCAGGTTCAGATATCGATGCAGCATTGGATGATTTTTCTGGAAACCCCTGGGTTGTAAAGCGTGATGTTTTAGCCGGAGGTAAGGGCGTAGTTGTTACTGAGGATAGGGCTGAAGCACATGATTTTATTACAAAATCAATTGAAAGTGACGGGCAGGTCTTGCTAGAAGATTTTCTTCCTGGTGAAGAAGCAAGTATGCTGGTGGTTATGGATGAGTCCGGTTTTGTTTGCCTTCCTGCAAGTCAAGATCATAAGCGAGAATTTGAAGGCGATAAAGGACGAAATACAGGGGGCATGGGGGCGTATGCACCAGCACCTGTTTACACTGATGAAGTTCGTAAAAAGACGATTGAGAGGATTGTAAAACCAATGCATAGCGACCTTTCTTCTAGAGAAATACCATATCGTGGAGTGCTGTATGTCGGATTGATGATCGATGAAAAAAACGACCCATATGTAGTGGAATTCAATGTTAGATTTGGAGACCCTGAATGCCAAATAACAATCCCTCTAATCGCAAGTGATTTGGGCGAATTACTCTTTAGTGCGGCAAATGGTAATCTCTCTTCGATAAATGTTGAATTTCACAATAAACATGCACTAACTGTAGTCCTAGCATCACAAGGCTATCCTGGTAGCGTAACTAGTGGATTACCCATTGTAGGAATTCAAAATCCAACAGTAGATTCATGGGTAAATCATGCTGGTACAAAACTAGAAAATGGTACTATTTTGAGTTCTGGAGGTAGGGTGCTTTCATGCACAGGCATTGGTGATAGTCTAGCCGATGCTTCAGCAAAAGCCTACGCATTGATAGAGAAAATAGACCTCTCCGGCTCACACTATCGTTCGGATATTGGTCATCGCGCTTTGTAAGAAGAGTTGAAAAAATAGCCTCGCAGCACAGTCTTTATCTCACTATTCTTTATATTCGCTGTTTGTAGTCGAACGGCAACCCATAAAAAGAGGTCACAAGTGGCGAGGACGCTCTCAGCCTATAGGCTGTATGTTGAAAACAAGAGGGAGAAAAAATGTCGGACGACAATAGCAACGAAAATGTAGTGCCTAACGCTATGCTAGGGTGGCTTATTGCACCCCTAGCAGTGTTGGTAGCACTAGTAGCTGACAAGCTCATAGGTTTCGGCCTTGAGTTTGGTAAAGATGAATTGATCCCGTTTGTAGCAATTATTGTTGCAGCGGCGCTCGGAATCGCACCACGCGTACTCCGTGAAAACAAACTCATCGACGTTTCGAGTCAGTTCTTCTCTCTTGCAACTCTAATCGTCGCTTTGCTTGCCGCTCAGGGTGCAGCAATCTATGCTGATTCCAATGTCATTGGATTGTTATTCTTTGTAACAATGTTTGGTGGCCATATTTTGGATACTCATGGACGCCATGAATGGAATACTGTACTGATTTTCAGTATGGTAGGAGTCTTGATTGGATTTGCGCAAGCAGGTGATTTCTTCACAAACCACACCGCTATCTTCACATTGGAAACCGTCAATTCAAATGGAGAGCCAATAACTCAAGATTATGAGAGATTGGATGCATGGAGAGAAGCCATTGGCTTCATCTTCTTCAATTCCTGGATTGCTATGACAGTTATGGGAATGCTTGCGGCAACACTTACCAGGGGTCTATTTTCTCCTGCTACAGATAAGGGTTGGTTTGGTTATATCAAGACAAACGATACAAAATGGAATCGTTCAACTCTACCTTTGCAAGTCGGTCTTGCTGTTTGGGCATTTGCTCATTTCGCAGTAATTGCTTACTTCAATTCATTAGGTGATATGGATATTCTAAACATCTGGTCTGAAGAAGGATATCATGGATATATTGGATTCTGGCCTGCTGCTCTGACTGGAGCAATAGCGCTAATCTGTGCATGGATGTGTGCTGAAAGATGGTATACTCGTGCTATGATGGTCGGTTCTATGTGGACCTTATACATCGTAGCATCATTGTATGAAACAGGTCACTGGACCAGCGAATACTTCCAAGGTACTTGGGCGGTATGGATTTGGTTTGGTATAACATTCTTCATTGGTGTTCTAATCTATTGGTTCTCAACTCATGACGATTATGGCGGATGGATGATCCGTGAAATTCATCAACCATCACAAGCAAAGGTATTCTGGTCAAATCATTGGGCTGGAATTTTGACCTGTCTAGCTTTCATAGTAGCACTAACCATCAGAATTCAATGGTACGTAATACCATCTCTAAATTCTGCTGCAATCGGTGGAATGGATTTGACAGGAGGTTCTGACCCTTGGTACATGAAGCGTGTTGTAGATTACATCATTGCAGAACATGCGCATTTGGTATTTGATGCGGATAGAAATTATCCAGTTGGTGGAATAAACCCGCGTCCTCCATTGTTTACCTGGTCTATCGCATTAGCAGGAATGGCTATTGCTCCATTACTTGGTGCTACTTCTGCTGAAGCATCATGGTGGGCAATGCTCGCTTTGCCAGCAATATATGGTGCACTAACCATCTTCCCTATGGCTGGAATTGCAAGAGATAATTTCGGAAAGGGTGCAGGCGTACTGGCTGCTTGGTTAATCGCATTCATGCCAACCCACGTTCAAAAATCAACATGGGCGATGGCAGACCACGACTCATTCGTATTGCTATTTTTCACAGCTGCGTTTATGTTCTATCTTCGCGCTGTCAAAGCTGGTGGCGATGAACGCTTAATGCGCAATACAAATGCTTCCTTCATGGGAATGGTAAATGCGTTATCTACTGTTTACCATCAACGTCGCAGAGCATCTTTGAATGCAATTGCAGCCGGTGTTTGTTTCGCAATCGTTGCATTGGGATGGAAAGGTTTCGTATATGGACCTGCAATAATTTTCTTAGCATATTTCGTTCAAGTAGCAATGAATATGTTTAGGAGAAAAGACAGTACCATTCTGTCTGCTCTAAATATTTTCATGCTCGGAACGATTTTCATTATGGTAATACCGTTCTATGCTCATCCACAGTTGAATTTAGTATTGAATTCAACAGGATTGCAACCTATGCTTTTCATTGCAGGATTCACGATTGCAATCTCTTGGATCACAACTGGATTCCGTGATAAGCCTTGGCTACTAGTTCTTGGATCTCTTGTAGCTGGTGGAGCTGGTTTCCTTGGCCTATTGTATTTACTTCAATTGTTGGATATCTCGAATGCTTGGAATGTACTTACAACCGGTTCAGGATATTTCACAAAGAACAAGATTTTCGGAACGATTGCAGAAGCAAGCGCTCCAAGCCGAGGTCAATTATTCGCCTCCTTTGGACCATTTATCTTCGTTATTGCTATCGTGATGGGTATAATTGCTATTTGGGATGGTTTGTTCAAGAAAAATCAGAACAGGCTCATCTTGGGAATGTGGGTAATAATTGCCGCTTACATGGCTTGGTCCGCTGGAAGATTCCTATTCAACGCTGCACCAGCAATGGCTGTTATGGGTTCATGGGGTCTCGTGACTCTTTGGCGTGCTAGCGGTGCTGGAAATATGGCTAAGAATTGGCGCAGAATGGGTATTAGAACTCCTGGTGAAAGAATAACTTCTGCTCGTAAAGCGGTATGGAGAGCTCCTCAATTCAGTGCGATTGGACTAGTATTGCTTATGCTTGTTTCACAGCACGCTGCATATGGAATAGATGCTGCAATGCCGAGTTCCTCAAACCATGAGGCTGAAATGGATGAGACTATTTACAATATAGTTCCAGATATTTTGCGATGGAATCAACTAGGATTCTCACTGTTTGATGACAAAACTTACGAATCGGGAGAATCACAATGGTATCTTGGTTCATTCGGTTCAGGTTTCAACGATCAAGGTTGGAATCTCGCTTATGATTGGCTATCTGAACAAGATACAGATCAGCCTTATTCGGACCGTCCAGCATTTGTATCATGGTGGGATTATGGTTTCCAAGCACTAGAAACTGGTGACCATCCATCTGTATCTGATAACTTCCAGTCTGGAATTCCTGCTACTGGAAATATGCTTCTTGCCCGTAACCAAGATGACGTTGTTTCAATGTTTATCTGGAGACTTTCTGAAGCAGATTTAGCATATAATCAGGCAGATACCGATTTTAGAGAACACACTTCTTCCTTCAATAGTACATTGTTAAAGCACTTACCAACCGATGCACATTTCGATGAGTTCACCAAGATACAAACGGACCTTACTGCAGATTATGTAGAATCACTTTCTTTTGCCGTAATAGAGAGCAATAATGACCCGCAAGGAGCATCTGAAAGGTCGGCAGTATTAGCGCAAGGGTTTGAATTAAATCAAGGGTTAATCGATGATGAAACTATGCTGTACAAGGTATATGTTGACCAGAAGGTACTTCCATGTACTGATTCAAATGACGAAGAAGATTGTGTAGGCGATGCATATAATGATGAAGAAAAGGCAAGAAATGTCTTCAAGACAGAAGTCCGTGCTTACGATAAAGATACAGAATTCAATACTACCCATTACATAACTGGTGATTATTGGTACACCGCTGACCTTGTAGAGGAATTTGATTCGGTTAGTACTGGTATCCATCGTAAGAATGCAGGATTGGCATTGATCACACAACTTCTTTCAAGTTCTTTGAACAGTTCTCAACTGCATGACCTTTATGCTGATTTGATGAACAATGCTGTTTATTCAGTTCAGGATTATGAAGGTGCACCTGGAGAAACGATCACTAGGGACCATGAAATCCGTTATCTTGCAATCGATAACCGTCTTTACCCAAGAGCAGGACGCTATAGTGATGAATACACAGGTGGAAATCCAACTGGTATTTTCACAGCTCCAACCATCCTTTCAGGACAAGACTTCTCTACCTTTATGGTTGAAACATACGAAACCATTCAAGGAACAATCGAACAGGAAATGACTCGTGATGAATATAATGAGCGCATGCGTGATGATATTATTCTACAACAGAGTGGTTCGGAACAAGAACCGATGCAACTGGTAGACGTTAGAATTGATCACACTGCAGAATTCTTTGACACCATGCTTGCACGTACCTATGTTGGATACGGAGCACCGCAACTTGGTTTCACAAGTACAGAACAACCAGGTCAACACTTTGGACAATCAGGTACTCCTAATTCGATTATGTCTAATGCAGTACCATTGCCAGGTGCTATGATGAATCACTTTGTTATCGCGAATTGGTATGATGCAGAAGATGTGGACCAGTCTATTGGGCAATCCAATACCTTGGTTAAAATCTTGAAATATTACCCTGGAACCGAAGTTTGTGGTTCAGTTAAGATGTCTGATAATGGAGAATCTTTACCTAATGTTAGAATGCTGATTGAGCGTGATGCATTCTCTGGTGAAGGGTCAGAAGATCTTGATCCTGATACATATTGGATTCCGATTGGATATACCGATTCTGATGAATCCGGTAATTGGTGTTACACTGTACCTGCTGGAAAGATTAGAGTTTCCGCATTTGCTGGAGTCTATGATGATATTGCGGCAAAAGATGTCTTCCGTTCTGGAGAATACACTAGTGGACTAAATGACTTCACTGTTGATACAAATACAGACAGAGATGTCAATCTAATCACTGCATTACTAGGACATGTATCCAATATGACTTGGTTGGGTGAAACCGCTTGGAACATCACCGGTGAACAAGCAGATAGGCTTGCACCATTCGATGGAAATTTCGACATAGAAGTAGATTCTAGTGGTGTCTCAGGAACAGTTACCTGGAGCGGTGATGATTCCTTTGCAGGTGAGCCAATAGAAGATACAACATTCATATTGAGAAATATTTGGTCTATGACTGATAATTACACTGTTACAACTACCTCGGGTTCATTCAGTTCTGACGAATTTAGAATTGTAGGACCAGGTACTGGACAAGCAGTATTTGCTGAAAATGGAACATTCAATACTCAAGGCGCAATAGGACTTGTAAGTGGTTTCACTGGAAACTACACTCGATTTATCGCAGATGATAGAACCTACACTACCAATGGAACTTGGAGTGGTACAGGATCAATCGTTGCTAATTGGATTGATTATGATGCACCTGCATGTGACATCGAAGAAAACGAGTCTGTAATGCCAATATATGTTGATGAAGATGGAGAAAACCAAACTCATACAGCCTGTTTAACCAATGAAGAAAATGGAAACACATACCTCTTCCAAGGTGAAATTAATGCCTCGGGAAGGATGACTGCAGAAAATACAGTAAGATTGGTGAAGTACTTAGATGATCAAACGTTTGAAGGAGAAGGTCTCTTTGAGGGAACTGGAACTGCAAATGGCACCGGTCTATTCTCAGGAATTGGTGAATTCTCAGGAGATATGGTACAACCAGGTTCCTTCTACATGAGCGGATTGATGCCGGGAACTTACAATATGGTAGCACAATTCCCTAACGGTAAGGAAGTATTGCTTCCTGACCCAGTTGTTATTGAATTGATTCCTGTTCTAAATATGGAAATGACTCTTGGAGGAAGTATCTTTGAAGATGCTCTATTCTATGATTTACTCGATGATAATGGTCTACCAGTACCGATTGCTAATGGTACTATTGAACTGGTTGACAATGGTTTACCAGATGCACAACCAGTATTGATTCCAACCAATGAAACAGGTAATTTCTCTTATGGGCCAATCGCTAAAGGAGATTATACCTGGAGAGTGGATGTTGATAACGATGGATGGTATGAGCGCGAAGAAAACTTCAGCGTATTAGATGATCCAACCAATATCACTCTTGGATTCTCTTTACCAACAAAGAGAGATGTAACTATAACATTAGATGCTGGTGATTCAGGATTGGAAATGGATGGCAGAACCATTACATTTACCAATACACTCAGCACTGACCTAAACGATTATTCTGTAACAGCTATCTCTGAAAACGGGACAGTATTCGCAGAATTAGATATGGGAGATTGGATTATTTCAGACCAAAATGATGAATCATACATTTTGTGGGCTGAATTAGAAGTCAGAGATGTTGATATCAATATGTCTGGAACATATGCGGTAAGTGTATGGTATAATGGTACAATTTATGCACCACCTATCGATGTTCAAAATGAATATTCTTCATTGGATTCGATCCCTCAAGATATCTTGGATAACCACCGTGCTAATGGTGTCACAATTCAGGCACGTTCTGGAGGAATAATGTTCAGCGATGTATCCAGTCTTGAAAACTCTTCAACATCCGAGTTTGAAAAGGGTACTTTCTCTATTAGAATACCAGCGGGCAGAGTATTCCACATTACCGCTGAACACTTCGTAGATTCTGGTACTGTAACAGTGGGAGAATTAGTTAACGATGCTATCGATCTAGATGGAGAAGTCGACCTCTTCCTTGTTCAGTCATCATTGGTACGCGGAAGCGTATATCTACGCGAATACAGTGAGAATGGCACATTATGGGGTTCAGGTGTACCTGGCTCTGAAGATGTCGAAGTAATCGCCACCTCCGAAGATGGCTTAGAACGTCGTTATCAGTTAACCGATGTTGGAGACTTTGTATCCAATTTACAAGATGGCAACTGGACATTTACAGTATCAAATGAATTGATGAATGTCGAGCCTGTAACAATCAATGCCTCTGTTGAAGAGATTGTATCATTAGTTGCAGACCCTGCACCTGTATCTTTGAACATTAGAGTATTCCTAGATACTAATGAAGATGGAGTTTGGGAGAATGGAACTTTCATTCAGCCAGATATTATCTTTGAACCGCAAGGTAATTTCGGAGTGCAATTGAATGTTACATCTGATGACTACAATTTGACCTCTGGTGAGTTACTAGTCGATCTTGAGGTTGGCCAATATCTGCTAAAGATAGTAGAAGATGACCCGCATGATGAGAATGCTAGCGATTACCGTCTACGTCCTACAAGCCTACCAGGTCTTGACCTTGGTTTGTCTGAGAGTGGAGATCCAATCGAGATTATGATGGAGCCATACTACCTAGTAACTGGTAGTATAAACCAAGAAAATGGATACTCGATGAATAATTCTACTGTTTACTTTACTTTGATGGATGATACAACAGGATCTAGTATTACTCCGGTAACAACCAATGGAACCGGTATGTTTGCTACATACTTGTCACAGGGTGATTGGCTAGTACAAATTAGCCCTTACACCAGTGATAGTAACGTAACGGAAATTTATCGTGGTTCATTGACTGTTGATGCTGATAGTTCTACACGAACCAATATGACGGCATGGAGAACATTGACTGCAATGGTAGTAAATATACACCTAATGCAAGATTTAATCGGTACCGATTTAGCTCTTACAAGCATTACTGCAACAAACTTAGATGGCCTAGGTAATCAATCACTTGGACCATCAGATTCAACCGGTATGATTAGTGAATTATTGATGCCAGGTGCTTGGACTCTAAGTGCAAACCGTACAGAAAGTATGGAGAAGTGGTATTATCCTGCAGGTCTTACGAACTCTACTGATAATGGTAGTATTGTAAATGGAACTTGGGAAGTAGGTAATCTTTCACTCACCAAGACTGTGCAAGTTAGTGGAAAGGTATACTGGGATTTGGATGCAGATGAGCGTCCTGATTCTGGCGAAGGTGTCGAAAATGTAACTGTCACCTTCATTGGTGGAACTGTAAATGAGACAATGCTAACCGATGAATCTGGTAACTGGGAAATCTGGGTACCTATCAGAGAGAATTATTCTCTGAATGTGAGCAAGTTAGGATTCGCTAGCGTTTCCTTTACTGATAACTGGACTCTCAATGAGACCAATTACAGCAGCGAATATTACCGTGTTAATGATTCACATGAAAGCAGAGACATAATTATCACAGCTGGAAAGGTAGAAGTTTCAGGACAAGTAACTGTAGAAGTCGAAACCGATCGTGTCACTTCACAATCACTTGATGGCGCTACAGTAGTGCTGTATCCTTCGATTGGATTGGAGAGAGATGCAATCTCATTAACTCCAAGTTATGAAAATGGAACTTTATCTTGGAACACAACAGTTGACCCAGGTAAATGGATTGTAGTAGTTACTGCATCTGACTCAACCGATAACGGTGGTGGAGTTGCTATAGGTCAAATCAATGCGACAGTACAAGAAGGTGCAACTCTAGATTTGGTTATGGAATTCGGTGGACACATTCTAATTACTACTGAATGGAACACATTTGATTTGATTCCAAAGCATGCTGGTGAAGTTACTGGAGATGTTGTTGAGGTTGAAATAGACCTTGGTGATGGTCTTGTTTGGCTACAAACCGTTGATTCAGCAACAGGTGAATTAGACTTAATTCTACCAATTGGTTCGGTTGATTTCGATTCTGAATTCTCAACAATTCAGCACGAGATGCTTCTTGAAATGAATTATTTCGCTGGAGTAAATGTCGACAATGGTGATGGATTGGATGAAAAGAAAATGCTATTCAATCAGCGTCCTAATTCCGATTTGGTCAGTAGCATCTCTGATACAACCGTTGTCAATGCATTAGCTGACTTCGAGATGGTGGGTGATGTTCCTAAGTATGACATGACTGCAATTGAAGGTCAAGATAACGACTACGGTGTAATCCGGTTCACAATGGATTTGGATTATGAAGGAGTTGAAGTAACAGACAAGTTCACCCTTTCAGGTGGATTATCGCCATCGCAAGATTCAACCTTATGGACGGTTGAATTCGAGAATGGAGTTTGGGCTGAAGATGATGAAGATATTGACGACATGCCTGATGACGTAGAAATTGGCGATGTGAAATGGTCTACTGATATTGATGTGACATTTGGAGTAGG
>CEVR01048321.1_pt1 | contig 20101 bp, 7 predicted proteins | sample 356541 | NCBI WGS metagenome assembly CEVR01 (sample SAMEA2623734, study PRJEB7988) | marine metagenome | isolation source: saline water (ENVO:00002010), including
TTCAATTACGCCACCACCTGGAGACCATCCAGGTGGATTATTCATGAAGTTTGAATTAGCTGGTTGGAACCCTGAAGTCCCCGTATGGACCACAATTCCACTGGCATCAGTAAGTGATATATGGACCTCATAGTTTTGGTTAACTTCCAAATTACTTGCAGTCCAATACGGAATGAGTTGATTTTGGTCACCCACATAACGCATTTCATTGGAGATGGTCGGTCCCTGATTATTTGCAGGCATCGTGGCACAGTCTACATCAGAATCTACAAGAGTACCTCCGCTATCTAATAATTGAAGAGTCAGACAGTATTGATCGCCAGGATTGAAGAAACTACTGTTGGTATACCATGAGCCGACAGAACTAGTTATTCCATTGCCACCATTTGTATTGATGCTTTGCTCGAAAAAGGCTCCATTATGGAGGTTACCACTGCTATCAGCCAACGCATATTTGATTGTATAAGAACCACTAACTAGTCCATTTGCAACCCACTCACCAACAAAGATATTATCGTAAGGGTGATTCGTGGTTGCATTTGACTGGAAAAATAGATCTGCAAATATTTCCTCATCATTGTTTTCCTCGTCATTTTCTAAAAATGCGTACATTAGAGGATTGCCTTCGTGTCCTTGCCCTTGTACTATCTCTTCTTCAGGATTAGGGTATAGGATATGGACATTATCTTCTGAATCAACTTTTATTGTTAATGTTGGTAATTGGTCATTCAAATCAATATTATCATCAAATGTTTCCGAGAACCAATCTCCATTTTCATCTAAAGAAGCATAGTTTACTCCTCCATCAATATAATAAGCAACATGAGGAATCCCAGAAGAATCTAAAGATAAAGATGTTGAATACTCTTGAAAGTAAGTATTTGTAAGCCCATCTAGAGAACTAATTGAAAATATCTCAAAGTTTCCTCCGTCACCATATACATATTTTGCTTTACCACCATTTGCTTTGTCTATATAGCTTATATGAATGTCACCATCGTCATCGATTGCCATAGAACTTCCGAATCCAGCAGTTCCAGAATCTGAAAGAGTGGTTGTTGACCAACTTCCACCATTATTTGTAGCATAGTTCAAAGAACCATTCTGATAATTTCTATAAGTCATATGAACTACACCTTGATCGTCAACGGCAATAGATCCGGGCATATGACCTCCCTGTGACCCACTTGGAGAATCAGTTACATCAATATTATATTCTGTAGACCATGAATTACCATCATACATGCTGTAAGATAAATTAGCGATAGTGAAATTCCAGTATGAAAGATGTATATTGTCAGATGAGTCCACAAAAGTCTGAACATAACCACCTGAATGGCCAGACGAACCAGCAACTTCTGTCGATTCCCAATTGCCCCCCTCCTCGATTGCTAGGTCGACAGTTCCTCCTCCCCCATTCTGGAAAGAATGAGTGTACAGAATGTGTGGTATGTCTTCAGAATCTAAAATAAGTTCCATGTCAGCACCATTTCCGTCATAAATCGTTTCTTTTGACCAACTAGAGTCAGAATCTTCGGTTGAGTATTCTAGTACCAATCCTTTTTGGTCATCCCATACTGTATATGCGACATGGGGATTATTGTCGCTATCTAATGCTAAGGAACTGTATCTGTCAGCCTTTCCAATTTCTTGAATTACCCAAGAATCATCTTCAACAAGCATGTTTGAATCTGCTGCTGAGACTAGATTACGATGGTTTGTATGGTCGCCATCTAGAAGTGCTGCTACTGTGAGGAAATTTTCTGATGCAGTATTTCCGCCACCTGCCCTAACTATTGAAAGTGGAACAGACCAAGACTTGGTTACACTAGTTCCACCGTTAAGTGAAATTGATTTAAATCCACTATTATCACTATTGAGAAGCCATTTCTTCCATACATGTCGAGGGTGCTGATCAGTATCTGGCGAAAAAGATTCAGGAGATACTTCTTCGGTTACTGCAGCATAAAGATATACAGTTTTGGAATCACTTCCCATGTAAGTAGCAGTAATTTCGATATCCATATTACTTCCATTTTCTATTTGGACTACCTCAAGTGAATAGTTGTCTGGGTCTACAGTATTACCACCATTCTCGTAATAGGTGCTATAACTCTGTTGTCCTCCTACTGTGTAGTAAGTCCCCTGATCAGCATCACCAAATGTTGTTACAGGTATTCCTCCACTATATCCTGAAGCGTTCTCAATGTGAGAACGACGGTTGATAGGACCTTCAGATGGCCAACCAGTAGAATTTGATTCCCAGAATGAAATGAAAGTGAAATCATCAGAGGTTGTACCTCCGCCATTTGTTTCGTAAAGATCCTCTAGGCTGTTTGTTGCAGTTGCACAAGGGCCACACCAGTATGAACCTACAGTTTCAGCAAAAACTGGATGCCCAGGGCTAGTTGCTTCACTATTTTCCTCAGGTATTTCTGCACATTGAGTATGCGTATGAATTACTTCATCATTTTTTACGAGCTCCAATTGCAAACAATATTCTTCACCAGCAACCCACCAATCTTCGGTATCATCCCACTGGACGAAAGAATTGCTGAAATAGTTTGTACTGTTACCGGTATAGAAATTAATTTCAGTAATCGAGTCCAGAGTTTGGTTACTTTCATCTATCAGATTTCCAATGACTGAATAATTAGTAAATTCTACCAAGTTGTATGCAGAAAGGCTTGCATCCAATTTATCATTTGACTGGTCATGCCATAAACTTGCGTATATCATTTCACTAGACGTAGTATACGGGACTAATTTTGTATGTTTCAAATCGGTATTGCTTGGATCATAAAATGCGATATGGACCGTATTTTCAGAATCTACTGCAATTGATGGGAAATTTGCTGAGCCATAGGTTACAATCTCTTCAGACCAGTTATTCGCGTCTAAATTGTTACTATAGTAAAGTTCTAACATACTAGAGTTAGTTGGATTAGACATCATATACGCTAAATGCGCATTATCATTGCTGTCTAGTGCTAGACTAGTTTGAGTGATTATACCATTAGAAGATTCAGCAGTATCACAATTCCATCCTGAGACTTTAACACAATACCTTAGTAAATCATTTTGACTAGATGTATTTGGATCAATTTTGACATATATCACATGTATGTCGCCATCAGAATCTACCACCATTGATGCACCATCACATCCATTAGCTTGTCCATCTGGATAAGTCAAACTCCAACTAGAAGATGTTTTTTCTAAGATTACCAATGTTCCATTGCTTAATGAATTACAATAAGCGACAAAAATATTATCATCTGAATCAATAGCTATATTGGAAAAATAACCCCCTGTAACATCGTTACCCGAGGAAATAGTCACTCCTGTATCAACCCAAACCCCTGATTCATCGGTTGCATATCTCATTTTTCCATTTGTATTATCGCGATGTATGATGTGTACAACATTAGTTGAATCAATAGCAGCAGAGGGATAGTGGCCCATATCTCTGCCAGTTGCAACTATAGAACTTTGATATCCTCCGTTTATCTCATTTCCAAAGATTAAATCATAACTGCTACTTGTATTTGAGCTGACACTCCTATATGCAAAACCTGCGCTGCCGTTGGAATCAATAACCAAAGAAGATCTACCAGCCACATCATCATAACTAGAAAAAGGAGCATAACTATTCCAAGAACTAGAACTAGAATTTGTTGAGTGCATTAACACATCACTGGTCTCATCAAGATGCGATATATGTACAACGTCATTTTCATCAATGCCAATTGAAGGATATTTTCCTAAATTACCTTGAGATGTACCTACAGTAGTTTCTGACCAATATCCATTACTCTCTTGTTTTTCACTTTCTAATTCTAGAAACTCAGTAGAACCATCAGGTACCATTGGAAGGAAAATTCCTGCAGTAAATAGGAAAATAATTAGAATCGCAGTAATAGATGAAAATTTATTCGTCTTATACACTGAATGCCGGGCCATAAACTCTGCTGGAACTATGCGATAATTGAAACCTGCGCATCAAATAATTTGTATAATCATTCAAGTTTGTGCATCCTAGTTAAAATCTCAGCGAATTCAGAAAGTTCCTCCGGAACATGTAATCCACTTATTGGAGCGTTCAATGAAATACTATTTTCTTTCTTTGTTTTCCAGGTTTCACTGTTGAAATTTTCAATCGATGAAGTTAGTGCACATAATGACTCATCTCCAGGTGTTCTAGAAGGGAAAACCCTTGTATCAACCGCACTTTCTTCATACAGGGTAGAGGAAATATGGTGAGTAAAAAATGGACATACGGGAGATAATCCTGACATTAAATCACGAACGATTCTATGTACTGTCCAGGCTGCATTTTTGTCACCATCATAAAGTCGAGATTTTGCCATTTCCAACCAATGTGAAGGTAATATCCCAGTTCCAAAGGTCTTCAAAGCCTGAGTTGCAGTGTAAATATCCAAATCTTTCCAGGCATTTTCTACATTCTCCATTGTCGCAGCAAATTCAGCAAGAATCCACCTATCCTCTACAGGAAGATTTACTGGGACGGTTTCCAAATCATCTGGTGTGTCAAATTGACTAGCAAAACGAGCTACATTGAATAATTTGGTTAATACTCCAAAATATTTAGATTCGATTTCTTCAGGGTTAATATGGAAATCATCACCAACTTGAGCATCGCATGCCTTCCATAATCTGAAACATTCAGATCCTATTTTATTCGCTCTTAATTGTACACTCTTGTCTGGTCCACGCACTCTCCAAGAACCAGTTCTTCCACCAGCACCGCACTCAAGAACCGAATCTGCATCTATACCATTTCCAAGGGATTTACTCATCTTTCGACCCCATGGGTCCATTCCTAAACCATCGATCCAAACGTGTTTAAATCCAGGTTTGTCTAGTAATAGTGCACTTTTCAACAAAGTATAGTATAACCATGTGCGAACAATTTCCTTTCCTTGCGGCCTAATCGCAGTAGGGAATGCCTTTTCGAAAGTATTCATGTCATTTAGATACCCACTGACAAATAGATTTGAATTAGATGAATCCATCCAAGTATCGAATACCTTTTCTTCACCAATTATCTCACCCAATTCCAATTTCAAATCATCATATGAGCCTAAGTTCTCTCGAGTGTCACGATTCAATACTTCGCTACCAGAAGGTGGTCCTTCTTTCCATGGTTGAACATAGATTCCCTTTGGAGGTACGATTACTTTCGTTCGATCTTCACTATACCAAATCGGTATCTCAGTATGGTACCATCTTCTTCGACTAATGGGCCAATCGATGCTGATATTATCCATCCAGTCGATTAGGAACTGCTTATTTCTTACAGGATGGAAGTCTACCTCTTCGATCAATTCCTTCATACGGTCTTGGATATGGGTCTGACGAACATACCATTCTTTGAGCAAAATAATCTCTACGGGATTTTTTCCTCTCTCAGAAACAGGAACTTCTTGTTCTTTCTCAACAATTTGTGCGATTAGGTTTTCAGATTCTAGGTGTGCGATTACAGCGTCTCTTGCATCTTTGACCTTCATACCAGCAAAAGGACCTGCTACCTCGGTCATACAACCTTCAAGGTCTATGGCTTGGAAGGGATTCAATCCAAGTTCTCTAAAGATTGAAACGTCATTTTGGTCACCGAAAGAACAGACCATTAGTACGCCAGAACCGAATTCTGATTTCACCGATGGATGGGTTGCAATTTCAACAAAGTTTTCTCTTTCAGATACTGGAAGTGGCAAATTTATTTTTTGACCGATAAGATGTTTGTATCTCTCATCATCTGGATGGACTACAACAATTCCACAAGCACAAATCAATTCAGGCCTTGTGGTTGAAATTACTACTTCATCACCACTTTCGGTTTTCCATTTGACATCTACTAAGCGAGTTTTTCTTTGTAGTCTTTCTACTTCAGCATCTGCGATTGTTGTACCTTCGACTGGGTCGTAAATATTTGGACGCAAATCCTCAACGATTTCTCCCTTCTTGAATAATTCAGTAAAAATCGCCTGTGTAACCATTCGGTAATTTGGAGCATCGGTTAGATATTCATTTGCAAAATCCATTGAAAGTCCAACACGCTTTGCAGTATCTCGCATTGATTGTGTGAATTCTTCAATCGTTTCTTTACATAATTCTAGGAATTCTGCTCTATCATATGTTTTCATTTTTTTTCCAGTATTCTTTTCAACTGTAAATTCAACATTTATTCCGTTTCTGTCTACTCCCCAAGGGAATTTAACCTCTTTTCCAAGTAGGCGTTGCGAGCGTGCAATTACATCGATCATTGAATACTGAGCAACAGCTCCAATATGCCAAGTTCCACTTGGATAAGGAGGGGGAGTATCGATAACAAAAATCTCTTTTCCAGAATCAGGATTAAAGCCGTATCTTGCAGCATATGCAGCTTCATCTGCATAATGTTCTTCCTGGATTTTTTTCTCTAGGTCAATTGACCATCTTTTGTCGTTTAGTCTAGGGGCGGGCATTTGGCTCACCTGGCCCTGCACTCGTAAATAGAGCAGGTCCAAGCAGCCCTGTCGGCACTTGCCTTTGAAGTCGACGGATGAGTATTTCTTTTCGCATGTGACGGGTAGGCTTTCAAATGAGTGTGCTTCCGACCCCATAGGGGTCGCTATGTCAGGGGATGATTCAGGGTCTGACAAATCTAAGCCCTTACCATTGCATCAAAGACTAACTCAGATACTCGGTCATGGTCAAGAGAGTTTGACAACTAGGGTCAAAGATTGGGATGCTAGAAAGACACTTGATGCCGTATTGGACGCTCCTAAATCATTCCAACGTGAGTGGCAAAAGTATGGGGCTACAGGTGTAATTACAAAATTTCCAATCTTGGTGATTATTCTTTTCCTGTTAATGTCAACATTTTTTGCATACCATTCAGGTTTCGTGGATGGAACTTCATTGAAGGATACTGATGAACCTTCTTTGAAAGTAAATGGTGATTTGGAAGTTTATCTCCCAGATGGCTCTCCTGTTCAAGAGACAATCGCCACAGTTGAAGAGGATTGGTCTACCAATGTAATGATGATTTACATAGAACTTGGTGGAGGTAATATGACTGATCGGCGGATTCTTCAAGAATTAGCCTATGTTGAAAATCGACTTAATCCTCAAGTTTCCGACCCTAGTGACGATGTGATTTGGGTACTTTCTTTATCCACTGTAATCAAGGAAGTAAATTCTAGTGCTCCAAGGGTAAGAGAGGCTTTAGTTAACGAAGTTGGCACTTTCCCTTGCCCAGATCAGGACGATTGTATTACCTCCGATGCTGTCAATCAGACCAACGACCTTCTTGCAAACTTTGACCAGTTCATTGGAGAATATTCAATTCCCTCTCAGTTTACGATTAATACGATAATCGGTGAAATGTATGAAAAGGATCCTGATACGGGTGAATTTGAACCAACTCCAGGTCTAGATAAGTTGGCTAGAAATACAAATCCTTGTCAAGGTGATGACTCATCTTCTCAAACAGATTCATACGGTTGCTTCCCCGGTTCAGGTAACGACCATTTGTTGGACAGAGCTGTAATTATTGTTGCAATAGCTGAACAACGTTCAGCGGATGAGATAATTGAAGATACTCAAGAATTACTTGACCGTATTTCCAAAGAAGAGAAGCCATGTGATTATGATACTGAAGGAAGTCCACTGTGCGATTGGGATGATTTGGAATTAAAGATGACATTGACTGGACCAGTTCCTATTACTAACGCAGTAACAGAATTCTCCTTCAAACTGTTTTGGCAAATCTTCCCACTAGCAATTGTCCTTGTAGCGCTTGGACTTTTCGTCTTCCACTCCGATGTTCTTCAAACCGGTTCATGGCGCCCAATTCAAGGAATCAAGGTAGTGATTATTGCAGGTTTGCCCACCCTTTGTTCAGTATTTTGGACACTGGGAATAATAGGTTATACCGATTATGAGGTGACTATGACTGTAATTATTGTTGGTCCGATATTATTAGCACTAGGTGTATCTTATGGTCTCCATATTACCAATCGGTATGCTGAAGAATCAGGTACTAAAGATGAAAAGATACGGCAATCGATGTCTTCCACTGGCCGGGCTGTGTTCTTATCTGCGGTTACAACTGTAATTGGATTTATATCTCTTACATTTACTCCAATGAAGCCGATAGAAACGGTTGGTATTGCCTTATCCGGTGGTATAATTGTAGTATATATTTTAACTATGGCAATGGTTCCAAATCTTACTTTACTTCTAGATTTACGTAAGCCTAAACATCCACCATTACGAGTGTTTGAGAAAATGGTTTCTATTCCTATCAAAAGTTCGAAAGCAGTAATTGCATTCTTCTTGGTAATGATGTTCATATCAGGATATTGGGGTCAAGCAAATGTTGAGGAAAATATCGATTTACTTGGTATGGCACCAGAAGATGAATCATCAGTAGTAACAATGAAACTTTATTCTAGGGATTTTAATGCAGGTCAAACAGGAATGATTCTAGTACATGGGGATATTTCAGGTGAATCTCCAATAGAGGAGGCTGAACCGGTTGAAAAATTGCTGGGTATAGATGATTTAGAGAAGGATCTGAATACAGTTGACCAAACCACGGCAGTGAGTATTGTATTCTTGATGAAATCTGTAGGTGTAGGTGGTAATTTCAGCGGTACTGGTGTTTTCGGATTATTGGATAATCCGCTAGTTCCAGAAGACCTCCAAGATGCTCTTGAACCGTACCTAAACCGTACCTACGACGAAGATCTGACCTTTTGGGAATTACTAACCGCTCCTAGAGACCCTGCCAATGGACTAGGACAACCTAATCCGACAGGTGAGCGATTTTTGTTGAATGTATTTTATGCTAGTTTAACAGATGAAACGCGCGGTTTATTTATCTCAGATGATTATTCTCGATCACTAATTTATGTCGATATGCCTTTCGTTCCGGTTGCTGAAACCGATGTTGCAGTAACCTCTGCTAACGAATATATCGATGTTCCAAGGAGCGGAGACATAGACGTAGAGTATTTGACAGGTGTAGCTGCTGTTGCAATTGCAGTCAATGAATTAATTGTTAGTTCTCAATGGTCTTCGCTTGGCTTTGCAGTTGCTTTGACGTTAATGACATTAGCAATAGTGTTTAGAGACATAAGGTTCTCATTGTGGACTACTGCGCCTGTAATCGCTACTGTTGCTTTACAATGGTTAGTCATGTGGCAGATGGATGTTCCACTCTCTTTGGTAACGGTAATGATAGGTTCAATTCTTGTCGGTGTAGGTGTTGACTTTTCCATCCACATAGCCAACCGTATACGCGAATTAGGTGGCGGAATAGAAGCGATAAGAACCTCTACTGTTAGTACGGGTATGTCTCTATTTGAAGCAGCCACAGTAACTACACTTGGTTTAGTCACTGCCTATCAAATTCCTATTCCTGAAATTAAACCGTTCATTACTGTAATCATAATTTTATTATGGATTGCTGCAGCAAGTGCTCTGATACTTTTGCCAGCGATATTTGTCCTACTAGAAGAATTAGGAATAGGCTCGACTGGTGGCTCTTCATCCATGGCGAGAAAGTTAGGGTTAGGGAAAATAGATGCAAGAAATAACATCGATGTCGTTGATGCAACACTGATTCCTGACCGCGGCGATGCATGGTGAAATTACAATAACATCCACTGTAACCCCCCCGTTATGGTGCGACATTGGTTGATGAAGTCGGAGCCTGATGTGTACCCTTTTTCTCAATTGGTTGCTGATGGTTCAACTCACTGGGATGGTGTACGCAATTACCAAGCAAGAAATTTCATGCGTGATGCAATGAAGTTAGGAGACTTAGTATTATTTTATCATTCGAATACCAAACCTCCACATGTTGCTGGACTGGCTAGAGTTTGCAAAGAAGGTTACCCAGACTACACGTCATGGGATAGTGATTCGAAATATTTTGATGAAAAATCTAGCCCAGAAAATCCTCGTTGGATAATGGTTGATATCGAACCATTGAAAGAAATGCAAGCGGTTAGTTTGGCTGATCTTAGAATCAATCCTGCTTTGGAAGATATGGCTTTGCTTGCACGTGGTCAGAGGCTTTCAGTACAACCTGTTAGTGAAGAGCATTTCTTAGAAGTCTGTAGGATGGGTGGTGTCACTCCGTGATTCCAGTATCTGATAGAGCAGCTTCAATCGAATACGCGATTAGAGACGTAGTTGTACCTGCCACTTTATTGGAACAGCAAGGTCATGAAATTATTAAATTAAATATTGGCGACCCAATTGCATATCCTGGTTTACCCACGCCCCCTCATATGGTTGAGGCATTCAAGGACAGTCTTTCTCGTGGAGAAAGTGGTTATTCTCCTTCATACGGTTTGCCTGCATTGCGCGAAGCAATCGCTTTGGATGAATCTAGCAAAGGGTGGGATTGTAGTTCTGATGATGTTTATGTTTGTCATGGTGTTACTGAAGCATTACAAATCATTTTTGCGGCAACATTGGAATCTGGTTCCAAGGTTTTAGCGCCTGGTCCTCATTACCCCCCCTACATGGCATACCCGCAAATGTATGGTGCTACAACAATCGAATATGCTTTGAAATCAGATGATGGATGGGCTATTGATTTTGATGATATCGAATCTAAAATGGATGAAGATGTAAGGTTACTCGTGCTAATCAATCCTAACAACCCTACCGGTAATGTAGCAGGTAAGGATGATTTGGATAAACTATTGTCAATTGCAGAAAATTGGCCAAATTGTATGATAGTTGCAGATGAGATTTATGATGGCCTAGATTTTAGTGGCGAGCAAGTTTCTGCAGCAAGTCGTTCTTCCAAAACTCCTGTGTTCACATTAAATGGTGTATCCAAGGTATATTATGCTCCGGGATGGAGAATTGGATATCTTGCAATCCACGACCCAACCAATGTCTTGACTGCGGTCAAGGATGGCATTGAGCGCCTTCTTCGTTCACGTCTTTGTGCTTCCACACCTGCGCAAATGGGATATTTAGCTGGATTAAATGGTGACAGAACTTGGATGGAAGAGTATTCGAAAAAAGTGCAATCACGTCGACAAATCTGTCTTGATAGAATCTCAAAAATAGATGGTTTAGAAGTTGAAGTTCCGGGGGGTGCATTCTACATGTTTGTACGTCTAACTGACCCAAAATGGATTGCAAATGACAAAAATTTCGTTCTTGACTTATTGCATGAAGAGCATGTATTAGTTGTTCATGGTAGTGGTTTTTCACCACAGATGGGTGCGGGACATTTCAGGTTGGTTTATCTGGCTGATGAAGATACATTAAACATCGCTTTTGATAGAATTGAGGCATTTTTGTCTCGTCACAATCCTGCGAAGCAGTCATGAAGATTAACTGATAGGCTTAGGATATGAGGCGGGTACTTTTGGCATGTTTGGCATGCTTATTTTTTGTACCAAATGCTACAGCGAGTCAGATAGTCAACCCCACCGTCATTGAAATAGACCACTTGATTCCATTTGGAATTGCTTTAGTTACTGCTTTCATACTTTGGAAGTGGATGATTCCCTCTCAACTTTCTTCTTTACAGGTCGGTTTTGAGATAGATGATGGTTTGTATGAAGTTCATCGATTGACCAAAGGTAGCCGAGCAGCCTCGAAATTATTGAGCCTTCCTAATGTTGGATTTGGTGTCGCTCTGTATATGATGTCAATGACCGGTGTATTACTATTAATCGCAGAATTAATTTTCAATCCTGAAGTCTATTATTTACCAAATATAATTTTGATGGGATTTATGGCTATTATTCCAATTCTAATATCACCATGGGAATCTCTTAATGGTCAATTAGTCGGAAGTAAAAGTAGCAGTGCTAGGCCAAAAAGGGTCCGAATTTTATTGCGACGTTTCGGAACATTAGCGGTTTTGATTTCAGCATCAGCAGCTTCATACATTTTGTTAATGCCAAGAATCGATGAATCACAACAACCTTTGGCAGTTGCAGTCGCTTTACTTGTATTCATGGCACCAACAATTCTTGCATATGGTAGAATAATGGGTGCCTCATGGAATATGCTTATGATCGGTAAATTTCGTTCATGGCTTGGGAAAAAGAACCCTATTGACCCTGACAAATTAGGATTTGTTGGCCGTTCCTTTTCCTTTGTATTGTTGATTTTCTTACTAACAATGCCATTGACAGCAATAAACGGAATTGTTACTGTAATTTATGTGATGGTAAACGAGCCGGTTAACTCAGAAGAAATTCTAAACTATGGAGGGATCTTAGGGCATCGAGTTTACCTGTTTATTCAGAACGACCCATTATTGGCTGAATGGGAAGCTTTGAAGGGTCTACCTGGAATCTTAGCAGCATATCTTTCTGTAAATATTGCAATCGTTGGTCTTGCTTTCATATTTGAATTGATTAGAAACCTGTTCCTTGGAGGACAAGCATTTGGTGGATTTGGCGGAGTTATGCTGGCGACTCCTCGCGAAATTAGATCAGAAGATAGTGCACAATCGCGTGTATTATATTTCGCATTTGCAGGATTTAGCGGTTATACTGGATTACTATTGTTACTTGTTTGTTACAAGGAATTTGGTAGTTTAATGCCATTTATTGATCAGTTAGAAAATAATGGCTTTGATGAAAAGAATCGTCTATTAGTAACTTGGATATTCATCGCTGTAGGTCAAGCAATTTTCCTTATGACTTGGGTCCTTTCAATAGGGCGCTATAATCAATTACGTCATTTGAAATTTGATTTAAATCCTGACGAGAGGCGAGAAGGTGCCATCATGTCAGGTGGTGGAAATTGGATGTTCGATTTGATTGACGAAGCTGCTTCTCGTGATGATGTTGATTCATTGGTAAGATTTCAAATGCGAAGTATCGATGAAGATGAGGCTGTAGTAAGGATGGCTAAGAGTAGAGCGAGAATGATAGAAATGGCTCTACGAGGCCTATGGCCACTGGCAATTGAAGAATCGAGGAAATTCTTAGCACAGGCTGGAGGAGATGATGATGAAGCGAGAATGATACTTGCAGCCGGTTATATCGCCTGTAGAAGATTAGATGCTGCCAGAGAGGCTCTTCACAATCTTCAAAGGCCGGAAGGTTATGACGAACCAGAGTTGATGGCATTCATTTGTGAATGGTTTGATCCATGGAATGGTTCTGTCATCGAGGATGATTTATGGGATTGGGAAAATAACCCTTGTATTGACCATCTTAATGATTTGATGAGGATGCTTAGGGATTGGAGTCCACAACCAAATGATAGTATTCACAGTGGCGGATTAAGTATCGCTGCTAGAATCTCTAACATTGCATTATTAAGGTCGCAAAACAGAGTTGATGAGGCATTAGAGATCGCTTTGCGATTGGTGAGAGAAGAGCCATTGATGGCTAAACCGCGCATAGCAGCAGCTCTTTGTCTAATAGACAAAGGTGATTGGCATAGTGCGTTATCTGTAGTTACTGAATTAGAAGAGTCTGATGGAAATGACCCTAGGGTGAAGGCATTAGCCAATATTGTGGGTAGACCTCGTGGAGAGGTAGATGTTGATGAACTAGAGATTGCATTGACTAATCCTATGACAAAACGTGCTAGAAGATGGATTGACGAAGCTCCTGCAAATCCAATTGCTGCTTTGATGGTTAAGGGCGGAACCGATGAGGCACTAAATGCAAATATATTCATCGCATCTTCACAAGCGGTTGAGAGAAAGATGACTCCAAGATACAGTAGTAGTGTACTTTCGCTGATTATCACATGGGGTGTATTGACTCCTATCTGGTTAATTGCAGGTATGGCAGCAGCGCCAAAGTTAGGTAATTTACAGGGTATTGCTATCGGCCTTGGTTTATTGATCACCCATCATGGAATCAGAAGGTTTGTAAGATTACAAAGACAAATTGTCAAGCATAGAGATCAAAAAGAGATGTTAGCATATTCTCGAAGAATGAAGCGTCATAAAATCGATTTGCGTCGAGAAAAATTCCCTGTAGGAACTCACCTATTGTTATCTGGAATGTTGTTGACAATAAATGGAAATGTGTATGACGTAGGTCTTCCTGGATGGATGACTAAAAGATTGCCAAACGATAGTGATCGTGTTGTTAAGCCAAAACTTGCTCGTCGAGCAAATAAAATGAGGAGAGGAAAGAGCCCCAGATTGCAAAATCTAGGTAGTGGTTGGTGGTTGAAACGTCCTAAGGAAGAAGGTGCTGACATTCCTGCTATGGAGCGATTAATCGGACCTGTTGCTTATCGTGGACGTCCTATGATGATTCAACGCAAGACAGGTCGTGCTGCACGGCCAACAGGCCGTGGCAGTAGCCGAAAAGAGATTACTAAGACCGATATGGCGAGGAGAAATATACCTCATAATACAAGGATTTCCGAACGTCAAAACCAGAATATGAATGCTGGTAATTCACGCCGGCCCGGTGGACCTAGAAGGCCAAGGCGTCTCTGAGAAAATCTCTCAGATAACCAAGAGTTCAAAGGCCGTGTTCAAAGTGCTATGTTCATGGTAGAGTCGAAAGGTGATTGGGCAGCAAATTCTCAAAATACCGGATATGCAGATACTGTAATGCAAGCAGTATCTCTTAGTGGCAAATTGTACAGAGAGGGTTTGGGAATGATTGCTAGTGAGAACATAGTTTCTCCTATGGTGCAAAAAATTGTTTCTAGCGATTTACACGGCCGATATGCTGAGGGATTGCCATACAAAAGGTATTACCAAGGGTGCGGCGGTTTCGACACAATCGAAGAATTAGGACTCGAACTTGCTAAAGAGGTATTTAATGCCCCATTTGCCAATATTCAATCTACAAGTGGAACCGTCTCTAATATTGCAGCTCTGAAAGCCTTGGCAAAACCCGGAGACCAAATTACTGCGGTATCAACTGCAGATGGCGGCCATATATCTCACGCTAGGATGGGAGCAGTTGGTTTGCGTGATCTTAATCTTTCAACATATCCTTGGGATGAGGAACGTATGGAACCAGACATTGATGCATCAGCAGATTTAATTCGAGAATTAAAACCTAAGATTGCATTATTTGGACAATCCGTTTTTCTATTCCCAACCCCGCTGAGAGAATTAGCAGATGCAGCCCATGAAGTAGGTTCGACTGTGATGTATGATGGTGCTCATGTTCTCGGTCTAATTGCAGGAGGTTGTTTTCAAGACCCATTGCGTGAGGGTGCAGATGTCATGACTGGTTCATCTCACAAAACATTCCCTGGGCCACAAGGTGGTTTCATCTTGTCATCATCAGAAGACGAAAAGTTCCAGCGCAGATTAAACAATGCGGTATTCCCTGGTACTTGTTCCTCATACCATTTACACCACGTTGCGGGTAAAGTTGTGGCATTAGCCGAGTTCAAAGAATATGGTCAAAAATTATCTGAAAACACTGTTGCAAACGCTAAAGCATTTGCTTCAGCACTTGCTGCAGAAGGGTTTGATGTACTTGCGGAATCTCGCGGTTATACAGCCTCACATCAAGTATTAACTAGACATGGAGAATTAGATTCAGGCGCTGGTGCAAAGGCTGCACAACTGTTGGAAGACGCTGGAATTATTACCAACATGAACATGCTTCCGGGCGATACCAAAGCAATGACTCCATCTGGATTACGACTTGGAGTTCAAGAGTTAACTAGAGTTGGAATGGGTACTTCTGAAATGGAGGAGGTAGCGAATTTCTATGCTAGAGTTCTAATAAAATCTGAAGACCCTGCCATGGTAAAACAGGATGTTAGAGACTTTAAATCACAATATCACACTATCAGATATTGCTTCAATGAAGATGATGCAAGCGGCTATCCATTGTGAAGAAGTTCAAGTGTAATGCCTTGATAGGAGTGCCATGCCCCTTGTCGATGGTCCTGAATTGGAAATCGACCAAGAGTTAACCTCTCTATATTCTCAGTCATTTACATCCAACAAAGGAATACTTGTTGATAATGCTGGTTTAGCATGGATGCGCTGGCGTGCAGACGGTTTGGAAGCATGGTGGAACTTTTTTGAAGAGAACATAGATGCTCCAATGGGTCGCAGGCTAGCTAATGCAGCCTGCGATGAAGAAGAATGGTTAATATCTGGAGGACAGATCGATGTTTCTGGTTTTTTCAAAAAACGCAAGTCTAGTGATGCAATAATTTCCCGATGGAAATTATATGGATGGGGGATGCCTTCAATTTCTCCACCGGGGGTAGAAGGTGGTTTTTTGACACCGATTGTTTGTGGCATATTACAAGCAAATCTCGAAAGACAGAATAATGAAAGATATAAGATGCGATGGGAGCAAAAAACAGCAGATATGTGTCGATTGAATCTGGAGATTTCTACAATGCCATTAGTCCCTTCTGGGCCATCGAAGAACTCCTCCAATTATCAAATTGGTGAATCTGTTGAATTGCAGATTGAAAGTGGTTGGCGCCTTGATGGCCAACGGCACTGTTTGCTACCATCTGGACTATTTTCTCGATTGGAAGATTCGTGCGCAGGTTTGGTAGCAGATATTTCAGATGACATTAGAGATGCATGGCCGCAGATTAACGATGGCTTTCTTTCTATGGCTCTAGCATCATTCAAACTCTTCATTGCAGGTGAAGAATTGTTTATGGCTTTGGACGCGGAAAGTTGGCTAGAAACAGCCGACGTAGTATTTGGTGAGAAGGGCCTTGGTAGCCCTATTGAGGCTAAATCTATCGATGAAAATGGCGGTGTTGAATTGCATTATGAATCATTACCGTTTTTACCGATTTCATTAGGAATGCTAGCCGGAGCATGGACTAGATGCGAGGGTAGACCTGTCAAGGTTGAATTGATTGATGATGAAGACAAAATAGTCATTCGATTGTTCAGTAGATATGAGTTAGCATAATTAGAAAATCACCCGTAGGGTGGCGATATTTCAATACTCATTTACCGTGAAGGTTTATGACCATAAGGTGACTCGACATACTTGCATCGAAGTGCGGAGCGTATTATTATGTCAATGTCACACAATCAGATGGCCTATGCGGCTATTGTCTCAACTCTCATTTTCGGCTCCCTATTCGTAGGTACTACCGGATTCTTTCAAACCAGTGAAGGAGCGGGAGATTACGACTCAGCAGTAGATGATGATTTGATCGGTTCAGGTACCGACCCAACCGCTTCTACCGATTCTGATAATGATGGTTTACCAGACCGTTTAGAAGCTCAATTTGGTACAGATCCAAATGATGAGGATACGGATAAAGACGGTATGTTGGATGGATGGGAAGTTCAAAACGGATTAAATCCTCTCGATAATGGTGAATCTGATGATTCTGAAAATGATCCGACGGATGCAAATTCTGAAGATGCTGAAATTCAAGAAGAGACCGATTCCTGGCCAGATCCAGATGATGGACCTAGTGGTGACCCAGATAGAGATGGTCTGATAAATTCAGTTGAACAAGCCCTAGGAACCGATCCAATGCGTGCTGACACCGATAACGACGGATTGAATGATAAATGGGAATCGCAATATTCGTACGAAGAAATAACTCCTGCAGGCAATGTAACATTATTTGATCCATTATCTGGTAATTGGGGCTGCCTATTGTTAGACGCAGGGACTATTCAGATTATGAGGGACCACTTCGATGGTAATGATGGTCGTCCAGAATGGGAGTCATTAGCGAACCCTTCAGGACAACATTCTTGCGATATGGTTTTGGATACAGATTCTGACGGTTTGGCAAATATTGAAGAAGAAGAATACGGAACTAACCCTACATTGAAGGATTCCGATGGAGATTTACTTGATGATATTGTTGAGATTTCTAATTCGACAGTTGGAATCAATTTCAAGACTGGAAGAGATTGTGGAACAAGTTCGATCTCATCATTGTCCAAGAATGCTCCATTCGGCGAACTAGCAGTAGAAAATGGGCTATCATGGTTCTTAGAAGACATGGATGGTGATGGCTTGTTCAATGGACCATCTGATTGGGATACCGATGGAGATGGAATGCCTGATGGATTTGAATTCTGCTTTTCTCATATTTCCGAGCATCCTCTTACTGGAGGAAGTGTTGCAGTGCAGCAATTGCTTGACCCAGCAAATAATTCTGATGGATATGGGGATTGGGATGAAGATGGAATGAATAATCTTGAAGAATACAAGGTTTCAGAACTCTTCGAACAACCTACATCTCCATGGCATGCAGATACCGATGATGATGGGATGCCAGATGGTTGGGAAGCATCTAATGGGCTAGATCCAAGAAACTCTCTCAATGCAAACGAAGACCCTGACCATGATGGTTATGATAATAATAGCAATGGGAAAGTAGTTTATGATGAATTGGAGAGTATGGCTAGAGTTGCAGCGATTGATGTTGAAATCGATCAATATGTGGGTGCAAATGAGACCGTTGCAAGAGCACAGATTACCCTTTCAGGTGGTAATCAGCAAATCGTACCAATAGTCGCTCCTTCAGCCGGATATGTGTATTCAATAAATGTTGAAGTTAACGATTTAATCGAAAGTCGACTATTTGTTTGGATTGAGATTGTAGAAGAAGATGAAAGGTTCACTAATTTGGAGGAATATAATGCAAGATACGAATGTTCACCAAATTGTAGTAAAAATCCAGATAGTATTGTGACTGGACGTTCAACAGATCCACTTAACCCAGATACCGATGGTGATGGTCTAAAAGATGGCATAGAAGTGATTGGATGGGATATTTTAGTAGTAAATCGTGGAGTTCAACATGTGCGTGTAACCTCAGACCCAGGAATCTGGGATACTGACAATGATGGTCTCTCAGATTTCAAGGAATTTGACGATGTATGTGACACTGGCTCCAATGCTTCTAACGCAGATACCGATGGTGATGGTTTAGGTGATCAAACCGAAGCTTTGAATGGATTTTCATGGTATGGTGAAGATTATTTTACAAGTCCATGTATGTTTGATACAGACAATGACGGATTAGAGGATGGTGAAGAAGTAATTCTTGGACAAGATAATTTCCTTACTCATGCAAATGACCCAGATACAGATGATGATGGATTAATCGATGGTGACGAAGTATTATTTGTGCCACGTCCTTTCCAAAACCCGACCAATCCATTGCAAAATGATTCAGATTTAGATGGTATGCTCGACGGCTGGGAGATGCAAGTGGAATCGCTTGAAGACAATTCTAAATCACATAGTTTGTGGGTCGCTACAGATTTATGGCTACCACCTGGTTGTGAATCAATGCTTAATTGTGGATTGGATGAAGGCGGTTATATTTGGAAGAATTGGCTTGGTGGATTTATCCTAGAAAAGAAATATGAAATCCATGAAATGAATTTGACAAATTTCCAAGTTCCTTCAAACCCGTTGTGTGATGGCTGCTATGGACGTTGGGCTCTTGATCCTTCATTCGGCTCACTAAAGGATGATACATATGATGTTGATAATGATACTTTAGCCAATAGTGCAGAAGCACCAGATAGGTGGAATACAAATCCGGTTAACGATGATACAGATGGCGATTTACTTCCTGATGGCTGGGAAGTTGCTTATTCACTGCAAGCTGTAGAAAGAGGTCTTGTGGAAAACCTGACCGCAGAAGCGAACGGCGCACGCGGTGTAATGGACCCAGCGATGAAAGATTCTGACCTAAATGGAGTCGATGATGGCCAAGAAGATCCTGACCGTGATGGATTAAATCGTTCAGGACTTATCAGCAAATATTGTCCATCTTACGATGATCCTACCTCCTCTAATTGTCACATAAATCCTGACACACCTGATGGTAAGCGCTTCTATGATAATCTTGAAAATTATACCAACTATGAAGAATTCATCAATGGTACAAACCCGGTTGCAAATGACACTGATAGTGATGATTGGGATGATGGTCCAGAGGTATATTACCAAGACCATGATGATGATGGTATGGCTACAGGCTGGGAATACTACTTCAATTTCGATCCTTATGATGGTGCTGACAGAACGTTGGATACAGATGGAGATGGTCATTTGAATTATTGTGAATACAAATGGGATACCAATCCGCGTGATATCAATAGTTTCCCTGGACAAGGACAGTTGTGTAACGCGTT
>CEVR01164960.1_pt1 | contig 19982 bp, 16 predicted proteins | sample 356541 | NCBI WGS metagenome assembly CEVR01 (sample SAMEA2623734, study PRJEB7988) | marine metagenome | isolation source: saline water (ENVO:00002010), including
TATTGAAAAATTCAACCGAATCCGCTTTAAACTGAGACTCCCTTACATCAATATAATAATCAGATAAATTTGCATAAACTGAATCTGAAGACCAAGATCTTTCTTTCCAATCTACCCTTCCTTTACTACCTTGAAAAGTATTGCTTTGAATCCAATAGTTTCCGGTTGTATTATATATCTGAAATGCACCATTTCTATTACTACAATTTAAATCTAACAATGAATGAAACTCTATATAAGGAGTTCCCATATCATCTTTAAAACTAAAAGAATTCGCATCTACAGTCCATTTTATTGTTTTGCTGTTTCTTAATGTATTATTTGTTAAAAATGCAGAAGAAAACTCACAGAATTTCAATAGTTTTCTGGAACTAGAATTAAGAAGAATATTTTTAGATACAAGTAACCAATCTGAAAGTTTATTATTATGTGTCTCATCATTACTTATTTGAATCACAACTTTCAAAAAACTTCTAAAATAAGGAGATGGCTTCATCTTTGCCCCTAACATTAAATCTGATAAATCTCTTATACTTTTTTGATCAGAATTTTGAATAATTCCTTTCTTAAACATTTTTGAAATTTGTTTAGATATCTGTTTGATTTCATCATTCTCAGACTTACCTAAATAGGTGTCTAATTCTTGTAGAAATACCTCTGTATCTTCTGAAAATGTTATTATTTTTTGAGAATAAGATTGTAAAGAAAAACAAGCAATCAGAATTAAAAAAAGATTTCTTATTAATTTGTAAAATGTAATAAATTCCATTTATTTTTATTTTTATGAGAATGAAAAGAAAGTCCTAAACTTTCAGCTTTTTCTCTAATTATTTCAACATCACTTAAAAGAAAACCACTTAAGAGAATATCAGATTTCTTATTCATTGCATCAATGTATTTATCTATATCTGACAGAATAATATTTCTATTAATATTTGCTAAAACAATATCAAATGTTCCAGTTATACTAATTACATCTCCTAACAAGAACTCAATTGATTCCACATTATTTAACTTAGCATTTTCTTTAGAATTATAATAAGACCATTCATCAATATCAATCCCTAAAGTAGTTTCAGATCCTAACATTTTAGATAAAATTGCCAATACTCCCGTACCACAACCCATATCTAAAACTGATTTTCCTTTAAAATTCAAGGAAAACATCTCGTTCATCATTAAAAAAGTAGTTTCATGATGCCCTGTACCGAAAGACATTTTAGGAGTAATAATAATCTCATACTCACAATCTACTTTTTTATGAAATTGAGCTCTGATAATACATTGTTCATTTATCTCTACCGGTTCAAAGCTTTCCTCCCATTTTGAATTCCAATTTTCTTGTTTTATATCTTTAATGGAATAATCAAAAGAAAATAAATTTTGTAATTCCGATAAAACTAAATTCAGTTTTTCTTTATTATAAAATTGTTCTTGTATGTAAGCATTTACCCCATCTTCTGTTTCTACATAACTTTCAAACTCTATTTCATTTAATTTAGCTACAATGATATCTGAAAGATAGTCTCTATCTAGTAGAAAAAATGACAATTCAATGTACTTCATTAAAATGATTTTATAATTTGTATAAAACTATTTGCATTTAATGAAGCTCCACCAATCAATCCTCCATCAATATTTTCTTTTGAAAATAACTCTCTAGAATTATTTGGGTTACAGCTTCCTCCATAAAGTATAGAGCAGTTTCCTGAAACGTTTTCCCCATATTTATCTGATATGACACCTCTAATAAAAGCGTGAACTTCTTCAGCTTGGGATGAACTTGAAGTAACACCCGTACCAATAGCCCAAATTGGTTCATAGGCTATTATAATTTTAGATAACTCTTCTTCTGTTAAATGAAATAAACTTTCCTCTATCTGAGATTTAATCCAATCAAAATAAATGCCAGACTCTCTCTGTTCTAATGATTCTCCACAACAAAAGATCACATCTAAATTATTAGATAATGCAAGATCCACTTTCGTCTTTAAATCCTGATTAGTTTCATTAAAATACTCTCGCCTTTCCGAATGTCCTAAAATAGTATACTTTACTCCCAAAGAATGTACCATTTCTGCAGACACCTCTCCAGTAAATGCTCCTTTTGCATTTTTATTTATATTCTGTGAAGCCGTGTGTACGAAACTTAAATTAGCACACATTTTATTTACATTATATAGATAAGTGTAAGAAGGAGCAAAAACAACTTCCACATTATTATTATCAAGTAAAGATAGAACTTCCTCTACTAATTTTAAAGATTCATCTCTTTTTAAGTTCATTTTCCAGTTACCTACTACAATATTTTTTCTCATTTTTTTAATTTAATCTGATTCGTGGGTCAATAATAGCGTAAGTTACATCAACCAATATATTAATAATTACAAATACTGATGAAATTAACAAGACAGAACCCATAACGACTGGCATATCAAGGTTATTAAGTCCGTCAACAATTTCTTTTCCTATTCCGTTCCAAGCAAATATATACTCTACAAAAACAGCTCCTGCTAAAAGGGATCCAAACCAACCAGAAACTACAGTCACAACAGGATTTAATGCATTTCGGAGAGTGTGTTTAAAAACAACTATAAATTTCGAAAGTCCTTTAGCAATTGCAGTTCTAACATAATCCATTTTTAAAACTTCCAACATAGAATTTCTACTAATCTGAATGATAACTGAAAGAGGCCTTATTCCTAAAGTAAAAGCGGGTAATATTAAATTTTTTATATTTAAATAACTTCCTCTGCCATAGTCATCCACCTCATAAAAACTTCCTGTCATGGTAAGTCCTGTGTAATCATGTAATAAGTAAGCAAAAATCCATGCAATTATGATAGAAGAGAAAAAAGAAGGCAAAGACATTCCTAATACGGATAAAAACAAAATAGATTTATCTATTAAAGTGTCTTTATAAATAGCTGTGGTCACCCCTAAAACTACACCTAAAAAAATTGCAAACAGAATAGAACTGATTGCTAAAACTAAGGTTAGTGGAAAAGTTTCGGAAATTACAGAATTTACCGACTTACCTCTTTTTACAAAAGACTCTCTTAAATAAGGAGTTTTAATTACAACTACTGATTCAGAGACTGTAAACAAAGAAACAAAATTATATTTCCCACTAGATAAATAGGTGTACTTTTCTTTATTTGAACTATGATGAATAGATAGGGGGGATACATCGTTTAAATACAAAAAATATTGATTAAGAATTGACTTATCAAACCCATATTCTTTTTTAATAATTTCTAATTGTGTAGAATCCTCTCTTTGTGAAAGCATCATTCTTGCAGGGTCACCTGGCATTACCTGAAATAAAAAGAAAACAAGTGTTAAAACTCCCCATAAAACAAGGATTCCATAAAATAGTTTTTTTAGAATGTATCTTATCACAAGATAATTTTATTCGTTTTCTAATATTTTTAAAAGTTCTGATGCACTATATTCTTTATCTGATGTTCCGTGAAATAACTTAATTTGTCTATTGCCATCATATAATATAACAACTGGATTGTCATATTCAGGGAAAGTAATTTCCATATAACTATCTACTTCTTCAGTATCATAATTATATTGTGGCATAGTTTGGTATGAAAAATTAGATCCAGCAACAGTAAAAAAATTATCTATTCTTGCATTCAATTCTGTATTTACAGTATCAATAAGATTATCAATATCAGAAAACACAATATGAATTGGAGGGAATTTATTATCTATTACTCTTAATGAATCTAAACTTTTAGCAGTATGTTGACAATGATCACAATCTGGATCAAAAAAACAAAGTATTTTAGGTCCAATACTCTTAGTAAATTCTAAATCATCAACATATAATAGAAACTCATCAGATGACGAATTTCCTACCAATGTTTTTGTTTGATTCGATATCGGAAGAAACGCAAACATTGCTGTAGAGATAATTAAAAATAGAATGATTAAATTAGACAATTTCCTGTTCACGTATTCTGATCTCTTATATATAAATGCTAAAATTATTAGAGTGAAAACATTCTTAATTAAAGCCTCTAATGGAGTCATAGGAATCAAATCTCCAAAGCATCCACAATTCTCAGAGTCTCCAAAAATTTGAGTAGAAAGATGCACACTAAATATTGCTACCATAATAAAAGATAAAGGAACAATTAATCTTTTTAGATAATTATTAAATAAGATAGTAATTGCTAAAAACATTTCTGCTCCAATAATAAATCTAGAAAAATAAGGAACTATACTCTCTGGTAGGCCCATTGGAATTAGTTGGCCTTCTTCAAACACCTTTGTAATTCCAAACATTGGTGTAGGGTACAATTTTGCAAATGCGGACAAGAGAAATAATCCTGAAATTAATACTCTTAAAGCAAATACTATTTTTTGTTCTGTAGTTTTCATTTTAGTTTAGTTTAGTTTTATTAGTGCAAAAACAGCATAGTTTAACATGTCTAAATAATTAGCATCAATCCCTTCAGATATTATCGTGTTACCTTTATTATCTTCAATTTGTTTTACTCTTAATAATTTCTGGAGAATTAAATCTGTAAGAGAGCTAATCCTCATATCTCTCCAAGCCTCACCATAATCATGATTCTTATTTAACATCAAATCCTTAGCTTGTATTGTGTGTTTTTCAAACAAATTCATAGCCTCATCATATTTTAAATCTTCTGATTGTTCTGCAACACCCAATTCTAACTGAATAAGTCCAATTATAGAATAATTAACTATACCTATAAATTCACTAATGACCCCCTCTTCTACTCTTTGAGAACCCTTTTCTTCAATACTTCTGATTCTTTGTGCTTTTATAAAAATCTGATCTGTAAGAGAACTAATTCTAAGTATTCTCCAAGCAGATCCATAATCTTTCATTTTTTTAGCAAAAATGTCCTCACATTTTTTTATTATTGAATCAAATTCGGATATAGTTTTTTCCATATATATATTTAAATTATAAAGCCGAAATATACATCTTTTTACAAGGAATAAAAATGAAGAAAAAAAAGAATAAATTAGACTTATCAACAACAATGGTAATGGGGATTTTAAATCTAACTGACAATTCTTTTTATGATGGTAGTAGATACAATACCACAGAAAAAGCTATGCATCAGGCAAGAAAAATGATACAAGAAGGAGCTGAAATTATTGATATTGGAGCTCAATCCTCTAAGCCTGGCAGTAAAGAAATATCTGAGGGGGAGGAATGGAATAGGTTAAAAGACGTAATTATAAAAATTAAAAGTGAATTTAAAAATATTTTAGTTTCTGTAGATACATACAGGTCTGATATTGCAGAAAAAAGTATTAACAACGGAGTGGATATTATTAACGATATCTCTGCAGGAGATTTAGACAAAAACATGATTTCAGTTATTGCAAAACATAAAGTACCCTACATTATTATGCACATGCAAAACACTCCTAAAAACATGCAAGAAAACCCTAAATACAACAATGTTGTAGATGATATTACGTCTTATTTTAAAAGGAAAATAGATCAACTTACAAAACAAGGAATTGAGGATATAATAATAGATCCTGGGTTCGGATTTGGAAAAACAATAGAACATAATTATCAAATTTTGAATAATTTAGATAAATTTAAATCTTTCAACCTTCCACTTTTAATTGGAGTGAGCAGAAAAAGTATGATCTATAATTTATTGAAGGTTAATCCTGATTCTGCATTAAACGGAACAACAGTAGCAAACACAATTTCATTAACCAAAGGAGCTAATATTTTAAGAGTTCATGATGTAAAAGAAGCTGTAGAATGTATAAAAATTATTAATTTCGCACAAAATAAATAATTTATGGACATCATTTGGGAACCAATATTTACTATAGGAACTTACAACATATCCTTTATGGATATTATTGATTTGAGTTTGGTTTCCTATTTACTATACAGATTATATAAATTAGCCAGAGGCACTGCAGCTATCAATATATTTTTCAGTCTAATAGCTATTTACTTTCTATACCAACTTGTAGATGTACTCCGCATGAAATTTATCACACAAATTCTAGGAGGGTTTATTAGTATTACTTTTATTGTGATTGTAATTTTATTTCAACAAGAAATTAGAAAATATTTAAGTCAATTGGGAAAAGGAAAATTGATAAAAAATAAGTATTTATTAAAATTTTTTAATTCTGAAAATGAAGATAAATTAAACACACGAGCAATTGTAAAAGCATGTACTGAGTTTCAAAAGACAAATACAGGAGCAATAATTGTTATAACCCAAACAGATGATTTAAGTTTTATTTGCGAAAATGCAGTGCAAATTGACAGTAAAATTAGCTACCCTTTACTAGATAGTATATTTTATAAAAACTCTCCGTTACATGATGGAGCAATTGTAATCAGAAACAACAGAATTATAGCAGCTAGGTGTATTTTACCGGTAACTAATGATGAGGATTTTCCGGGAGAATTAGGAATGAGACATAGAGCTGCAGTAGGAATTTCAGAACATTCTGATGCATTAACAATTATAGTATCTGAACAAAATGGTAAAATTTCTTGCACTCAAAATGGAAAAATTAGAGTTGACCTAAGTGAAATACAACTAAGAAATACCATAAATAAGATTAACTAATACTCTATAAAGAGTTAACTATCTCATTTAAAGTATTACTTGGTCTCATTACTTTATAAACCAAATCTGTATCAGGGTAATAATAACCATCTATCGCTTGTGTTTTACCTTGAGAATTATTTAACTCCCTAACTATTATATCTTCAGATAGGTTTAATTTCTCAGACACTTTTGAAAATATTTCTTTTAACTCAACATCTTCTGACTGTATAGACAATTCCTCCGCCCAATATTTTGCTAAATAATAATGAGACCCTCTATTATCTAACTCACCTACTTTTCTTTTAGGGGATTTACCTGAATTTAACAAATTTTCAGTAGCTAACTCTAAAGCATTGGCTATTATCTTTGCTTTACTATTTTTACTTACTTCAGAAAGATGTCTTAACGATTCAATCAATGCTAAAAACTCACCAAGAGAGTCCCATCTTAAATGTCCTTCAGACACTAATTGTTGAACATGTTTAGGAGCAGAACCTCCCGCACCAGTTTCAAATAAACCACCCCCATTCATTAAAGGTACAATAGAGAGCATCTTTGCAGAAGTACCAAGTTCTAAAATCGGAAACAAATCTGTTAGGTAATCCCTTAAAACATTTCCTGTAACTGAAATAGTATTCTCGCCATTCTTTACTCGTTTCAAAGTAAACTGACAAGCATCATAAGAATTTAAAATTTGAATATCTAAACCATTTGTATCATAATCATTAAGATATATATTTACTTTCTTAATGATTTCAGAATCATGAGATCTATTCTCATTTAACCAGAATATTGCTGGCCAATTTGTCGATCTAGCTCTATTTACCGCAAGTTTTACCCAGTCTTTAATCGGTTCATCTTTGGTTTGACACATTCTCCATATATCACCTTCCTGTACATTATGCTGAATTAAAATTTCTCCAGATAAATCGACTACTCTCACTATACCATTTCCTGTAATTTCAAAAGTCTTGTCATGAGAACCATATTCTTCGGCCTTTTTAGCCATTAAACCAACATTAGGAACTGTACCCATTGTGGTAGGATTAAAGGCTCCATTCTTTTTACAGAAATCAATAGTTGCAGAATATACACTAGCGTAAGAACTATCTGGAATAATTGCTTTTGTATCCTCTGTTTCATTATTCTTATTCCACATTTGACCAGAATTTCTAATCATAGCCGGCATAGAAGCATCAATAATCACATCAGAAGGAACATGAAGATTTGTAATTCCTTTATCGGAATCTACCATTGCTAAGTCAGCATTTTCAGAGAAAGAATTTTCAATATCTTGTTCAATTTCTTGTTTCTTATCTGAAGGTAAGTCTTCAATTTTACTCATTAAATCTCCAAACCCATTTTTAAAATCTACTCCTAAATCATTAAATGTATCAGCATGTTTCTCTATTAAATCAGAGAAATAAACCCTTACCGCATGAGCGAAAATTATTGGATCAGAAACCTTCATCATAGTTGCCTTCATGTGGAATGACAATAAAATACCTGTCTCTTTTGCATCATTGATTTCTTTCTTTAGGAAAGATAACAAAGAGTTCTTACTCATCACAGAAGCATCAATAATTTCCTTTGAAAGGAGAGGAATACCCTCTTTTAATATAGAAACCGAACCATCATCTGTAAGAAATTCAATTTTCACGTTAGTCGACCCATCTATACAAACTGATTTCTCATTGTGAAAGAAATCTCCCTCAGTCATAGTAGATACATGAGTTCTAGAATCTGAATTCCACCTCCCCATTGAATGAGGGTTTATTTTAGCATAATTTTTAACCGCTTTAGGAGCTCTTCTATCAGAATTCCCTTCTCTTAATACAGGGTTCACAGCAGAGCCTTTAATTTTGTCATATATTCTTTGAACTTCTCTTTCATTATCATCTTTAGGAGAATCCGGGTAAGAAGGTACCTGCATTCCTTTCTGTTGTAACTCCTTGATTGTTGCTTTTAACTGAGGAACCGAGGCTGAAATATTAGGTAACTTTATAATATTTGCTGCTGGATTTTTAACCAATTCTCCTAACTCTGCTAAAGCATCATTTACTCTTTGATCTTCTTGTAAATATTTCGGAAAAGCAGACAAGACTCTTGCCGCTAATGATATGTCTTTTGTTTCTACATTTACCCCAGCTTTTGCTGTAAAAGCATTTATAATGGGTAATAAAGAATGAGTTGCCAACATTGGAGCCTCATCGGTTTTAGTATATATAATTTTTGATTTAATATCACTCATCAATTTTCTTTTTCTTATTATAATTCGATTAATATCCAAAAATATCCTCTAAAGTTAAGAATTTTATTTCCCCATATTCTTTCAAAACATCCATGTCTAATTTTTCTTTGTCACCTAATATCATTACAACTCTATTTTTACCAGCGACATAATTATTATGAAAATCAAGTAAAGTGGTCATATCAAAATTTTGAACTTTATTATAAATATCTTCTCTAAGATCATAATTTATTCCCATTTTCTGTGCTTTTTCGTACTCTGAAAGAATCTTAGATTTCGTCAACCTTTCCGTCCTTATTTTTTGCTCTATTCCTTCTTTAGCATTATTCATATTTTCATCTGCTTGGGGCATGTTCTCTAACAAGTCCGTCATACTATATAAAGCTTCTTGTAGTTTATCAGATTGAGTTCCCACGTAAGAAAATGAATAATGAGATTTATCTCCCTCCTTGGGAATTGAATAAGTACTATAAACAGAGTAAGCTAATGCTTTTGATTCTCTCATGTCTTGAAAAACAATAGAACTCATTCCTCCTCCAAAATAAGAGTTGTGAAATTTGATTTTAGGAATATCTGTAATATTTAACAAACCTCCTTTTGCAAGTAATAATATTTCTGCTTGCTGCATTTCATAATCTACCACAAAAACTGTGGGAATATCCAAAGGTAATTCTTCATAACTTACTCCCTCCGGAATATCTTTTAGATTTGTATTACTTGTATGATATGTATTTAAATTATTAGAAATCTCATTTATATTCTCAGGACCATAGTAGATAATTCTATGATTATAAGAAGATAGATTCTTAATCAAATCTAATAGTTCAGAAGATGTAACATTATTCAACTCTTCTTCAGACATTTTGTTTCTAAAAGCAGAATTTTCACCATGTTTAGCATAGTTCATCATAGCAGACCACAAAATAGTTTGCTTATTTAGTTTTGCATCATTTCTTTCTTTCATTTTAGCTAGTTTCAAGTTAACTAAAGCATCCTCATCTGCTATAGCATTTGCCAAGATATTCTCAAATAGAACTAGTGAAGTTTCAAAATTAGATTGCAACCCACTTAATGTTACTTGAGTTTTATCCGATCCACAACTTACAGATAAGTCGCAACCTAACTTGTAGAACTCTTGCTGAACCTCAGCTGGGGACAACTCTTCAGTCCCTAAAAATTTAAGGTAATCTGTTGCTAATTTTAACCTTTTTTCATGATTAGTTCCCATGTCAACAATATAGTTCAACCTAAATCTTTCATTCTCTGTATTCTCTTTATATATCAATGAAACATCTCCTACAGTTGATTTCTTAATATCTTCTTCAAAATTCAAGAATACTGGTTCAATATCCTTTACCTTTTCTTCTGACAAAGAAACCAAAAAATCAGATTGGTCCTCTCTATTTACACTTACAGGAGTAATAACCGGTTTTTCTACTTTAGGAATTGAAGTGTCTTCTCCATTTCTTTTGTACACAACTACAAAATTATCATCCGAATAATTTGCATTTGCAAAATTGATAATATCTTGTTTTGTTATTTTCTCTAACTCAGACATTTCGTTTTGATGTTCACTCCAAGGTATATCTAATATAAAAGCATCCACAAATTCATTTGCTCTACCACTATTAGATTCCATCTTTTTAATCTGACTTAGTTTTAAATCTGAAAGAATAGCTCCAACTAACCAATCTGGGAAATTTCCAACTTTCACTTCCTTTATTTGAGATAATAACAAATCTTTTACTTCCTCTAAAGTTTGACCAGGTTTTGGACTACCATAAAAACCATGTATAGAATAATCTTTCATCACCATTGGAAAACAACCTCCTCCAATTACTTTCTGAGATTGATTTAAGTTAAGGTCAATTAAACCAGCAGAAGAATTAGACAAGACCATATCCATCATGGTTAACAGTCTTGATTGTTCTGTGTTTGCTCCATCAAAACGGAACCCTATATATAATCTTTCTGCCTCAGGACCCCAAACTTCTTTTTCTACAACAGCATTTAAATGAGATTCTTGAATTACATCAAAAGAAGGATCATCTTTTCTTTCAAATCCTCCCCAGTGTTTTTCTACTAATTGAATTGTTTCATCATAATCAAAATCTCCTGAAAGACAAATTGCCATATTATTTGGAACATAATATTTGTCAAAATACTTTCTGATTTCTAATAATGAAGGATTTTTAAGATGATCTATAGTCCCTATTGTGGTTTGTTGCCCGTACTGATGAGTTGGAAATAATCCGTCCAATAAAGCTTCAAACATTTTTCTACCATCATTATCTAAACCTCTATTTTTTTCTTCATATACAGTTTCTAATTCAGTATGAAATAATCTAAAAACAGGATATCTAAACCTTTCCGCCTCTAACATTAACCACTTTTCAATCTGATTTGAAGGAATATCATTTATATAAACAGTCTTTTCATTTGAAGTATAAGCATTTGTACCTTTTGCACCAAGACCCGTAACCATTTTATCATACTCATTTGCAATAGCAAATTTTGCAGCCTCTCCTGATATAGAATCAATTTGTGACCAGACCCTATCTCTATTAACAGTATCTGTCATATCAATTGATCTATATTCCTCATATAGAGATTCAATCTTATCTAATAATGGTTTTTCCTTTTCAAAATCTAATGTTCCATAAATATCTGTTCCTTTAAATAACATATGCTCTAAATAATGAGCTAATCCAGTTGCATCTTCAGGGTCATTTTTACTACCCGCTCTAACTGCTATATTAGTTTGAACTCTTGGAGCGTCTGCATAAGATGTTAAATATACTTTTAGGCCATTGTCTAGAGTATAAACCCTAGCATTTAAAGGGTCATTATCCACATATTCGTAATTATTTTCTGTTTTCATTTTTTCGTTGTTAATTGAACTAAAAGTTAAATAGCAAAGTGATATTAATACTAGTACAATTGTTAAAAATTTTTTAGTTTGCATAATTAATTTTGTTTGGTTAATAGTCTGGATCTAGCCCTAATTTTTGCTGTAATATTTTAAGTGAGGGATTTTCTTCTTTCATTTTTAAAAATTTATCTTTTGGAGTATAAGGGATATCTCTTTTTATATCTTCAGTTATATCTGTTGTTAACTCAATAAAATCATTTTTTAATGATGTTCTTAAATAATCCATTAACTCTATTTTATTTTCCTCTAATATTTTTTGTTGTGCATCATTAGATATCTTGAGATTTATCTTTATTTTATCTTGTAAATTCGGTACGGATGAACTTAAAGTAATGAAAAGATTTGTTTTTCCTTCTGCCTTTATTTTTTCTGTATATTCATACCAAACTTTTTGCATTTCAGAGTCAGAAAATGAAGATGATTTCTTAGAAATCACCTCTGAAACCTCTTCTTCTTTTTTATCCTTCATTATCTCAGAAAGAGAAAATGAACCTGACCTTACTTTTCTTTTGGGAGCATGTACTTCTTCAGGTGTCTCTTCTCGTCGATCTTCTTTTATTTGGGAAACCTGAGAGGTGGAAACTAAAGGAGCTCTATAATCTTTTGGTGAATGTTCTTCTGTAACAGAAGAAATATCACCATTAGCTTTACCTGGAGTTATTACTTGGCTATTATTGTTTTTTTTTTCAGTAGAAAACTTACCAATAGTTGCCATTTTAAGTAATGTAAGTTCTACCAAAAGACGTTTATTTTTACTTGCTCTGTATTCTACATCACATTTATTACACATCCTAAGTCCTTTTAGTAAAAACGATAATTCACAATTTTTTGATTGATTTAAATATTTCTCTTTTAAATCGTCTCCTTTATCTAATAAAATAACAGTCTGAGAGTCTTTACAAACAAGTAAATCCCTAAAGTGACTTGCTAATCCCATAATAAATTGATGAGCATCAAAGCCATTTAAAAGAATCTCATTTATAGTTAGCATTACTCGAGAAAAATCATTATCAATTATCTGATCTGTTATTTTTAAGAAGTAATCATGATCTAAAATATTTAGATTTTCTATAACACTTTTATAGGTTAATGTTAAATCTGTAGAATCCACTAACCTATCGAACATTGACAAAGAATCTCTCAACGAACCTCCTGCTTTTTGAGCTATAATATGTAATGCGTCTTGTTCTGATCGTATTCCTTCCTGATTTGAAACATATTCAAGATGAGATATAATATCCTTCATCCCAATACTTTTAAAATCAAAAATTTGGCAACGGGATAATATTGTAGGTATAATTTTATGTTTTTCTGTAGTAGCTAAAATAAATATAGCGTGTTGAGGAGGTTCTTCTAATGTTTTCAGAAAAGCATTAAAAGCTGATGAAGTCAACATATGAACCTCATCTATAATATAAATGCTATACTCTCCTATCTGAGGAGCAAACCTTACTTGGTCTACCAAACTTCTAATATCATCAACCGAATTATTTGAAGCAGCGTCTAACTCATGTATATTAAAGGAATGATTTTCATTAAAAGACAGGCAAGACTCACATTTGTTGCATGGATCACCGTTTTCACTTAAATTTAAGCAATTTATTGTCTTTGCTAAAATACGTGCACAAGTTGTTTTGCCAACACCTCTTGGACCGCAGAACAAAAAAGAATGAGCTAAATGATTGTTTTTTATAGCCATAGACAATGTATTTGTTATAGCAGACTGCCCAACTACATCGTTAAATGTAGATGGTCTATATTTCCTAGCAGATACTATAAAATCACTCATTCTAATTAGATAAAAATAACGAATTACAAATCTAATATTTAAGATGAGAAAAGAGCTGTATTTTTCAAAAAAAATATTTTTTGAATTCGACTACCTGTTTTAAATAGAATTACTAAGTTTGCAGACCTTTTTAAAAATGAATATTAACTAAAAAAAAGAACAATGAATCATTACGAAACTGTTTTCATTATGAATCCCGTTTTATCTGAAGACCAGGTAAAGGAAACAGTAAAAAGATACACTTCTTATTTAAAAAGCAATAATGCTGAGATTGTATCGGAGGAGAATTGGGGACTTAAGAAATTAAAGTATGCCATTCAAAAAAAGAAATCAGGTTTTTATTACCTGATTGAGTATAAAGCTAACGGAGCTATTTTATCTAACATGGATGTAGAATTTAAAAGAGATGAAACAGTATTAAGATGGCTAACAGTAAAATTAGATAAATTTGCTGCTGAATATGCCGTTAGAAGAAGAAATAGACTAAGTGAAACTAAAAAATCTGCAGAATAATGGCAAGAAATAAAACAGAAATTAGATATCTTTCTCCTGTAGATATCGACAAAAGAAGAAAGGAAAAATACTGTCGTTTTAAAAAGATGGGGATTACCTATATTGATTACAAAGATCCAGATTTTTTAATGAGATTTTTAAATGATCAAGGTAAAATTTTACCTAGAAGAATAACAGGAACATCTTTAAAATACCAAAGAAGATTAGCGACAGCTGTAAAAAGATGTAGGCAATTAGCCTTATTACCTTACGTAGGAGATAATTTAAAATAACAACCCTTAAATACTTATAAAAATGAATATTATATTATTAGAAAATATTGAGAAAGTAGGTTTTAAGGATGAAATTATAACTGTAAAAAATGGTTATGGTAGAAATTTTTTAATTCCTCAAGGAAAAGCTATTTTAGCTACTGATTCTGCTGTTAAGGTTTTAGAAGAAAAACTAAGACAACAAGCTAAAAAAGAAGAAAAAGTAATTGCTGATGCTAATGTAACTGCGGAAACTTTAAAAGAATTAGATATTAAAATTAAAGCTAAGATTTCAAGCGGAACAAAACTTTTCGGTAAAATCACTCTAGCTCAGTTTATGTCTGCTATTGATGGAATAGAGATTGATAAAAGCTTTGTTAACATTCCTTCTGCAAAAGAAATTGGAAAGTATGAAGCTACCATCAGACTACATAGAACAGTTACTGTAACCGTTCCTTTTGAAGTAATTGCAGAGTAAATTACTAAAAAATAATATTGAAAAATCCCGTTATTCGGGATTTTTTATTGATTCTATTTTTTAACATATAGTCGCTTCCTTTTATTATATTTGCAATACTAATTAAAAACCAAATTTAGAGTATGGCATTTGATATTGAAATGATTAGAAGGGTATACAAAAAGTACCCATTAGCGATAGAAGCAGCAAGAAAAATAACAGGAAAACCACTAACATTATCAGAAAAGATATTATATACACATCTTTGGAATGGAGATACAGAAAAATCATTTACAAGAGGTGAAGATTATGTTGACTTTGCCCCAGATAGAGTTGCTATGCAAGATGCTACTGCTCAAATGGCGTTACTCCAATTCATGCAAGCTGGAAAAAATAAAGTTGCTGTACCTTCAACCACTCATGCTGATCATTTAATTCAAGCTAAATTAGGAGCTAGTAAAGATTTACAAGAAGGAATTAATCAGAATAATGAAGTGTTTAATTTTCTTTCATCTGTTTGTAATAAATACGGAATTGGTTTTTGGAAACCAGGAGCTGGAATTATCCATCAAGTAGTATTAGAAAATTATGCGTTCCCAGGAGGAATGATGATTGGAACAGATTCTCACACTGTAAATGCAGGCGGACTAGGGATGGTAGCGATTGGCGTTGGTGGAGCGGACGCAGTAGATGTAATGGCAGGTATGCCATGGGAACTAAAATTCCCTAAATTGATTGGAGTTAGGCTAACTGGAAAACTAAATGGATGGACAGCTCCCAAGGATGTAATCTTGAAAGTAGCTGGAATCCTTACCGTAAAAGGAGGGACAGGTTGTATTGTTGAGTATTTTGGAGAAGGTGCTACATCTTTATCTTGTACAGGTAAAGGAACAATTTGTAATATGGGAGCAGAGATTGGAGCGACAACTTCTACTTTTGGATATGACGCAAGTATGGAAAGATATTTAAGATCAACTGATAGAGATGATGTAGCAGACGCTGCAAGCGAAATAAAAGAACACTTAACAGGAGATGAAGAAGTTTACTTAAATCCTGAACAATATTTTGATCAAGTAATTGAGATTAACCTAGATGAGTTAACTCCTCATTTAAACGGCCCGTTTACTCCAGACTTAGCAACACCTATTGCTAAAATGCATGATAAAGCAATTGCTAATGATTGGCCTCTAGATATTGAATGGGCGTTAATAGGATCTTGTACTAACTCATCATATGAAGATTTAACAAGAGCAGCTTCTATTGTTGAAGATGCGGTAATCAAAGGAATAAAACCAAAAGCAATATTAGGAATCAATCCAGGATCCGAGCAAGTAAGATACACCGCAGAAAGAGATGGATTAATGGATACTTTTAATAAATTTGAATCTACTAGGATTTTTACAAATGCTTGCGGACCTTGTATAGGACAATGGGATCGAGAAGGAGCAGCAAAGAAAGAAAAAAATTCTATCGTTCATTCATTCAACAGAAACTTCGCAAAAAGAGCGGATGGGAACCCTAACACACATGCCTTTGTAGCTTCTCCAGAAATGGTAGCTGCGATCGCAATATCTGGAAGATTAGATTTTAACCCAATTACAGATACGCTGATAAATAAAAATGGAGAACAGGTGAGATTAAATGAACCAATAGGTCATGAATTACCTCCAAATGGTTTTGATGTAGAAGATAACGGATACCAAGCACCTGCTGAAGACGGGAGTGTTATAGAGGTAATTGTAAATCCTGAATCTAACAGATTACAACTATTAACACCTTTTCAGCCTTGGAATGGAGAAAATATTTTAGGCGCAAAACTCCTTATAAAAGCAAAAGGGAAATGTACTACTGATCACATCTCTATGGCAGGTCCATGGTTAAAATACAGAGGTCATTTGGATAATATTTCAAATAACTGTTTAATCGGTGCAGTAAATGCATTTGGAGAAGAAACAAATGCAGTTGTTAATCAAATCAATGGTGAAGTGGATGAAGTTCCGAATGTAGCAAGAGAATATAAAGCAGCTGGAATTGATACTATTGTAGTAGGTGACCATAATTATGGAGAAGGATCATCAAGAGAACACGCTGCTATGGAGCCAAGACATTTAGGTGTAAGAGCAGTAATAGTAAAATCCTTTGCTAGAATACATGAAACAAACTTGAAAAAACAAGGTATGTTAGGATTAACATTTGCAAATGAATCTGATTATGATTTAATAAAAGAAGATGATACTTTCAACTTTTGTGATTTAACTGAATTTTCAGAAGGGAAACAATTAACCTTAGAAATTATACATGCCGACGGCACAACTAATACTATCATGTTGAACCATACTTATAATGACGCTCAAATTGATTGGTTTAAAGCTGGATCAGCTCTTAACTTAATAAGGAAACAAAATTCTTAATAAATTTATAACTATAGAGGATTATATTTTTTTTATCAAATTCTAAGGTTAACTTATATTTCTATTTACTGGATTATTACTTAGTCAAGATGGTAGAAAAGCTATTATCACTCATTCAAAAGAAAATATCAAAACAGAAATTCTAATAAACAGGAATTTCCTCTAAAAAAGTGACTGCATTAGTGTCATAATCCATACTACAACAATAGTGTTTCATGCCATTTGTTACAATTAAGTATTGAACTTTTAATTTTGAGTTATATTTTGCAATTTGATAAAATGTATCTTGTGTAATTTTAACCTCAGGTGCTTTACATTCTATAATTATATTTGGATTACCATCTGTATTATATAGTACAATATCTGCTCTGCTTTTTAACGAGTTATATTTTACCATTTTTTCTATCCCCATTAATCCTAAAGGATATTTCTTCTCTTTATTTAAGTAATGAATAAAATTTTGTCTTACCCATTCTTCAGGAGTTAGTAATAAATATTTTTTTCTTACAACATCAAAAATATGTGTTTTTTGTTGAACCACTTTCAATTTGAGTTTGTAAATTGGCAGACTTAAAATTGGTAATTTTTTCACACTTCAAATTAAATGAAATATCAGGATATCATAACACAAATAGACAATAAAGTTTTTCAACCAGTCTATTTTTTAATGGGAGAGGAAACATATTACATTGATAAAATATCCGATTATATTAGTAAAACTATTTTAAATCCTGAAGAAAAAGAGTTTAATCAAACTACTCTATACGGAAAAGACATTGATGTTGCTACTATTGTTTCAGAAGCAAAGCAGTTTCCATTCGGATCTGAATACAGAGTTGTTATCATAAAAGAAGCTCAGGAGATAAGGTCTATAGACAAACTAGATTCTTATTTAAACCACCCCTCTCCTTCGACAATCTTGGTTATTTGTTATAAATACAAGAAAATAGATAAAAGGAAAAAATTCGGAAAAGAACTTTCTAAAAAAACAATACTATTCGAAAGTAAAAAACTATACGACAATCAAGTGCCGTCTTGGATAAAAAATTATGTAAAAGAATTAGAATTTAGTATTGATGATAAATCATGTAGAATACTTACTGAGTATTTAGGAAGCAATCTATCTAAAATTAGTAACGAACTTAATAAATTAGTTCTAAATCTCCAAAAAGGAGATCGAATTACTCCAAAAGATATAGAAGATAATATAGGAATAAGTAAAGATTATAATATTTTTGAATTACAAAATGCCTTAGGAATTAAAGATATTTTAAAATCTAATAGAATAATAAAACATTTTTCAGAGAATCCTAAAAGCCACCCTTTTGTACTTACAGTGTCTTCATTATTCAGTTACTTTCAAAAAATAATGATTTACCACAACCTAAAAGATAAAAGTAAAAATAATGCCGCCTCTGCCTTAGGAGTAAATCCGTTTTTTGTATCTGCTTATCAAATTGCATCAAAAAACTACTCCATGAGTAAATTGTTTAAAATATTTACCTACTTAAAGGAATACGATTTAAAAAGTAAAGGGATAAATAATCCTTCTACAAACGAAAGTGAATTACTAAAAGAGCTTACTTTTAAGATATTACATTAATATTACTTACTAACCAAGCTATCTTATTATATTTGCCAACATTTTATTTGAAAGATGAATAAAAATATTTTACTTCTATTTCTAGCAATTTTCTTAAGCCTAAATCTATTCTCTCAGAAAGGAACCATAAGAGGATTTGTATCGGACAAAGAAACTGGAGAACCAATATTATTCTGTAATGTGTCTATTGAGGGAACAGGTTATGGTTCTCAGACAGATTTAAATGGAATGTACACCCTATCCAAGATACCTATTGGAGAACATAAAATTATTGTAACTTATGTAGGTTACGAAAAATTCTCAAAAAATATTATTCTTAAAAGAGGGAAAATTCTAGACTTAAAGATAGAACTTAACACCTCCACTGTTAAGATAGATGAGGTAGAAATTTCTGCCGATAGGCTAGAGATGAAAACTGATGTAAAGGCTGCTTCTATAAAAATTACTAATGAAGATTTAAACTTAGTACCTACAATTGGTGGAGAGGCAGATTTAGCACAATACATGCAGATTATCCCTGGAGTCATTTTTACAGGTGACCAAGGAGGTCAACTATATATTAGGGGAGGATCTCCTGTTCAGAATAAAGTTTTATTAGATGGAATGACTGTTTATAGTCCATTCCATTCTATTGGTCTTTTTTCTGTTTTTGATGCGGATATAATTAAAACAACTGATGTTTATACAGGTGGATTTTCTGCAGAATATGGAGGAAGAGTCTCTTCTATTATGGATATAAAAACAAAGGAGGGAAACAAGAAAAGAATTCAAGGAAAACTATCATCAAACACCTTTGGAAGTAAATTATTATTAGAAGGACCATTTAAAGTTAATGGAAATAGCTCCTTTCTTTTTTCTGGCAAGACTTCTTATTTAGATAAAACTTCAGAACTCCTTTACAACTTTCCTATGCCCTATTCTTACACCGATTTGTATGGGAAACTTACATTCGGATCTCAAACCGGAAGTAAAGCAAATCTTTTTGGATTCAACTTTCAAGACAATGTGAATTATCAAGGAATATCTGACTTACAGTGGAATTCGGTCGGAATTGGTTCTGATTTCTTCTTAATCCCTGGAAACTCTCCGGTATTAATTGAGGGGAATTTTGCATATTCTAAATACCATATTACTCTTGAAGAAGCTTCTTCTCCTCTAAGAGAAAGTTCTATTATAGGAGGA
>CEVR01170720.1_pt1 | contig 19926 bp, 16 predicted proteins | sample 356541 | NCBI WGS metagenome assembly CEVR01 (sample SAMEA2623734, study PRJEB7988) | marine metagenome | isolation source: saline water (ENVO:00002010), including
GACTATTTTCCTAAAAATTTCTTGACTGTAATAGATGAAAGTCATGTGACATTGCCTCAGATAAGAGCTATGTATGGTGGTGACCGTTCAAGAAAAGAAAACCTTGTTGAGTATGGCTTTCGTTTACCAGCTGCTATGGACAATAGACCATTGAAGTTTGAAGAATTTGAGAACATTAACAATCAATTTATTTATGTTAGTGCTACTCCTGCCGATTATGAGATAGAACAATCTAGTGGTGTAGTGGTTGAACAAGTGATTCGTCCTACAGGCTTATTAGACCCAAAAATAGACGTCAGACCTTCTCTAAATCAAATAGACGACTTACTAGAAGAAATTAAACTGAGAGTTGATAAAGACGAACGTACGCTTGTAACCACACTTACTAAGCGAATGGCTGAGGAATTAACAAAGTATCTGACTCGTTTTGATATTCGTTGCCGTTACATACACTCGGATGTGGATACACTAGAGCGAGTAGAAATATTACATGAATTGAGAGAAGGTCTATTTGATGTCTTAGTGGGTGTAAATCTTCTTCGAGAAGGATTAGACTTGCCTGAAGTTAGCTTAGTAGCTATTCTAGATGCCGATAAAGAAGGGTTCTTAAGATCGGAACGCTCACTTACTCAAACAGCAGGTAGAGCTGCAAGAAACGTCAATGGTTTAGTTATTATGTATGCCGATAAAATAACACGCTCTATGAAACTCACTATTGACGAAACAAATAGACGTAGAGAAAAACAAATTGCTTATAATGCCGAGCACGGCCTAGTGCCTACCCCATTAAATAAAAAGAAAGACAATGCACTAATTAAGAGTCTTGATCCATACGCGGTAAAAGAAGGTATGAGTATGGCTGCTGAAAGTGAAGCAGACTACTCAAATCCCAAAGAACTAGAAAGAGCTATTAAAAACACCAAGAAACAAATGGAAAATGCAGCTCAAGACTTAGACTTCAATGAGGCCATAAAACTTAGAGATAAGCTTACCGAACTTATGAAATTAAGAAATTAATCTACTCATATCCCCAACGGTGTACATCGTTGTTAGCTTCTTCTATGTCGTCTTTTACTAATTTAATACGCTGAGCTAGTACACCAAATAATTTGTCGTTTAACATAAGCCAACGCATTTGTTCATTATCATTATCAGCTGCCATAGCTACTTTTGCCAATAAATTAAATCCATTGATCTCTAACCAACGAATAGCATCTTTTTTACCTTCCACTCCTTTAATTGTTGCTAATAGATGAGGCGCATTTTTCATCAACCAATCTGACGCACTTTTATTGAAATAAAGCGCAAAACAAAATAAGCCTAATTCCGGGTAATTATTTTTCATCAACCAATCTCTTATTTCAAGATTTCCTGAAATAGCTTCACCCCAAGCAATAACAATTTTTTCTGGGTATTTTTTCATAAAAAAAGCCTCAAAAATGAGGCTTAATAATTATTTATCTCCTCCCAAAATAATAGGTAAATCACCCTCACCATTTCCAATAACGATTACTTTACTATTTGTAGATTTTGACAACTCTTGGGTAGTTTCTATACCTTTCCACTTAAGTAACTGAGGTGTAATTGTCTTTGTAACAATACGCTGAAAATCAGAAATACCTTCAGCTTCAATTCGCTTTCTTTCTGCTTCTTTAGATTCTTTTAAAAGTTTAAACTCATACTCTAAAGCTTCTTGCTCCTGACGAAGTTTGTTCTCAATAGCTGCTTGGAGTGTTTGAGGTAACGTAACATCTCTAATCAGAATTGCATCCAAAAATAAATATTTATCAGCAATTGATTTTGATGTAATTTCAAACACTTTATCTTCAACTTCTTCTCTTTTAGTAGAATATAATTCTTCAGGTAAATACTCGCCAATTACTTCTCTTGTAACAGAACGAATTTCAGGGCGAATAATACTTTCTAAATAATCTTCTCCAACTAAATCATGTAGATATCCTAACTCACTAACATTTGGAGTGTATCTGAAAGAGAGATCTATTTTAATTGATAGACCATTCTTTGATAAAACTTCCATAGCTTCATAATCTTCTTGTATCTTTACATTGTAAATGTAAACTTTATTCCAAGGAGCAATAAAATGAAACCCCTGAGGAACTACTAAATCTTTATCAAGCCCCCCTCCAAAACGTTTAAAGATGACTGCTTTTTCACCTGGATTAACGGTATAAAACATATTACCTCCAGTTATTAAAAGAAAAATAATTGCTACAAACCCTAGAACAAAAAATCTTGGCAATTTAGGGTTAAATCCACCTGAATCATTATTTTCAAACATACTTTATATAATTTAAAATTGTTAAATGTTAGTAATTCTCTTTCTCAAGAACCATTCAATTGTCAAAAATACAAATAATAAAATGAAAATCCATTTCAAATTAATTAAATCACTCTGAAATTCCTCTTGAAAACTTAAATTTTTAGACTCAATTACAGAAATTTCATTTTTAAGTTCAGAAAATTGTAATTTATTAAATGATTTGCCTCCGTATTTTTGTGACAAATTAAAAAGAATTTGATGATTAGCTTGTGAGGAATTTTTTTCTAATTCTAAAGGAAGAACCGAAAACCTTCCCTTATTCAATAATTCTTTACCATTAAACAAAACCTTTGCTTCATAGCTGTAATTACCAACTTTTAACTCATTTAATTCTAACGAGTAGCTAATAGCTGTTTTATTAAATGAAAAATTGTATTCATTTTCATCTTCGTCTTTAATCAAAAGACTTACTTCAGCACTATTGACAAGCTCATAATTAGCATTGTATAAATCCGCATCAATTATCAAAGGCTCGTTCTCATAGATAATTTTTTTATGTCGCAATCTGAAAGGTCTTTTATCTTCTTTGACTGATAAGAATTGAACACTTTTGTTAATTAATTCATCAAAAAGCTGATGATTATTAGTTTTCAGAAACTCATACAAACGCCATTTCCATAAGCCTTCAACAGCACAAACTGCTTGTCTGAATTTTCCTTGCTTACTGAATGTAAAGATTGGGTTTTGAGTAGTTACACCTAATATATTTTGAGTAAAAAGATGATGATGTTCAGAGTTAAAAGTATATTCTGCTAAAGGACTATATAAGGGTGGTAGATCTTCCAACCACAAATTCCATTTATCATTCAATGAGAATAAAGAAAAGGAATTGTAATAGGAATTAACCTCATTGAGGGCACTTTCAGATGGTAAATACCTAAACCATTCTAAAGATAGGGCTTGACTTGAATTTCCTATGAAATAAAAGGTTGGAATATTAGGTTCTTTAATACTCAACTGAAAAGCAATTAGCAAACTGTAAGGAGTGAAATCACCATTAAAATCTGATGTATTTTGTAAAACCAACTCATAGTTTTCATTGCACTGTATAGATTTACTTATGGCTGCTATATCAGGGTGAGAGATATCACTTAATAAGAGTATTTTCTGCTTACTTTCTAACACATCAACAAAAATATTTTGAGTATTGTTTAAGGTGTTTTGTTCTCCCTCTACAGCTTTGACTTCAATTCTGTAATTATGAATTCCAACGCTCTGAGCACTAATTTTATAGTCAAATGAAATAATCTCGTCATTACGATTTATTAACTTCTCTTTTTTTTCTAATAAAACATCTTCTTCATAAATACTAACTTCTAACCTCTCACCTTTGGAATATTGAGATAAAACTGTAGTTGAAATAGGAAAAGAATTACCCAAATATGCGATTTCATTGTGTGAAACTGAAGTCAACTCTAAATCTTTCTTAGCTATGGTATCACCTAAACATAGGGTATATAAAGGAGCATTAAAAGAATAATTAGTATATAAAGGATTAGACCCCGAATTATATATTCCATCAGAGGCAATTACATTAGCTACCACATTACGATTGGAATATATATCCGAAATCTCCTTAAGATAATCTGATAAATTTGTTTTTCTGTCTTTAAAATCAAGAATTGGATTCCTTTCTACTTGTTCACCAAAGGCATATATCTCAACTTGAAAATCCTCCTCAAATTCAGCTTTTAAATCATTTAGTTCATTAACAAAATTAGCTGAGTAATAGACGCTATCAGCATTGGCAAGTAAAGAAGATGAATTATCAACTCCAACTAAAATGATTGCTTTTTCTTTATGCGTAACAAACTGATTTATGTAAGGTTTGAGCAATAAAAAAGTAAGAATAAAAAATGTAGCAAAGCGTAGTGCGAATAAAAATCTTCTAAGCCATAAAGCTGATTTAAAGAATCCTTTACTATACAGAACATAAGAAGTAGCTATGGAAAGGGTAATACAACCCACAATCCATAGCATTGACAATTCTGTACTAATGTAATTCATTAAGTGAGCATTCCTCCACAAACATTTAACACTTGTCCTGAAATGTATGCTGACATATCAGACGCTAAAAAGACAGTTGCATTAGCAATATCTTTGGGAGTTCCACCACGTTTCAATGGAATACTATCTGTCCAGCCTTTCACAATGTTTTCATCTAACTTAGCCGTCATTTCTGTTTCTATAAAACCAGGTGCAATAACATTACAACGGATATTTCTAGAACCTAATTCTAGAGCTGTAGATTTTGAAAAACCTATTATACCAGATTTTGAAGCAGAATAATTAGCTTGACCAGCATTACCTTTTACCCCAACAACAGAGCTCATATTTATAATAGATCCCGAACGTTGTTTAAGCATAGGTCTTAATACAGATTTTGTTAAGTTAAAAATAGACTTCATATTAACTTCCATTACCGTATCAAAGTCTTCTTCACTCATGCGCATTAGTAGATTGTCTTTGGTAATACCTGCATTGTTTACTAAAACATCAATGCTGCCAAAAGTTTCTATGACTTTATCGGCTAAATCTTGAGCTGCATCAAATTTTGAAGCGTCCGATTTAAAACCTTTAACTTTTATACCAAAAGCTGACAATTCTTCTTCTAAATATTTCGCTTTTTCTTCAGATGACAAATAAGTAAAAGCAATATTTGCACCTTGCTCTGCAAAGGTTAATGCTATTCCTTTTCCTATTCCTCTTGAGGCACCAGTGATAATGGCCGTTTTACCTTCTAATAATTTCATTGTTTTTAAATTTAAATGCTAAAATAATAGTATTCCAATAAAAAAGACGCTTACAGCGTCTTTTCTACTAATTTTTATCGTTTAATTTATGCGTTAACACCTATCAATTCGGCCATTTTAGAGCCAATTTTTGCAGGAGAAGCTACTACGTGAATACCACATTCGCTAAGGATTCTCATTTTAGCCTCTGCCGTATCGTCTTCACCCCCTACTATTGCACCAGCATGTCCCATAGTCCTTCCCTTTGGAGCAGTCTGACCAGCTATAAAACCAACTACTGGTTTTGTGCCATATGCTTTAACCCAATGTGCAGCATCTGCTTCTAATTGTCCACCTATCTCACCAATCATAATAATAGCATCTGTTTCAGGATCATTCATCAATAATTCAACTGCCTCTTTTGTAGTTGTGCCAATGATAGGATCACCACCAATACCAATAGCAGTAGAAATTCCCATTCCTGCCTTAACCACTTGATCAGCCGCTTCGTAGGTTAGTGTTCCTGATTTAGAAACAATCCCGATTCTGCCTGATTCAAAAACAAAGCCAGGCATAATACCGCATTTAGCTTCCCCTGGTGTAATAACACCTGGACAGTTTGGGCCTACCAAACGGCAATCTTTATCAGATAAATATTCTTTTACTGTAATCATATCTTTGGTAGGTATACCTTCAGTTATGCATATGATCACTTGAATACCCGCTGCTGCTGCCTCCATAATTGCATCAGCTGCGAAAGCTGGTGGAACAAAAATTAAAGAAGTATTAGCACCTAATTTTTCTACTGCTTCAACAACAGTATTAAAAACAGGTCTATCAAGATGATTTTGACCACCTTTTCCTGGAGTTACACCACCAACAACATTTGTGCCATACTCTATCATTTGACCGGCATGAAAAGTTCCTTCACTACCTGTAAAACCTTGAACAATAACTTTAGAATCTTTGTTTACTAATACGCTCATTTTTGTTTTTGTATTTATTTCGCTGCAAATTTAAAATGAAATATGGATTACTAAAACAAAAAAGCAAAAGACTTTTTATCTTTGTCAAATGTTTATCAACAATGATACTATATGTGCCATAGCAACTTCACCTGGTCAAGGTGCTATTTCTGTGATACGACTTTCGGGACCTCAAGCTATTCCTATTTGTAACAGTTTTTTTATCAATAAAGACTTGGCTAAATCAGATACTCATACCCTACATTTTGGCACAATTAGAAAAGATAAAAAAATTTTAGACGAAGTGGTGGTTAGTGTTTTTAGAAATCCACACTCTTACACTGGCGAAGACGTCATTGAGGTATCTTGTCACGGCTCAGTATATATTCAAAAGCAAATTATACAGCTGTTTAATGGCGCTGGAGCAAGAATGGCTAAACCAGGTGAGTTTACTTTAAGAGCTTTTGCTAATGGAAAAATGGATTTATCACAAGCAGAAGCTGTTGCCGATTTGATTGCTTCAGAAAGTGAATCTGCTCACCAAGTAGCTATGCATCAAATGCGAGGTGGCTTTTCTAACGATTTGAAAGAACTAAGAGAAGAACTTATCAATTTCACTGCTTTAATAGAACTGGAGCTAGACTTTAGTGAAGAAGATGTGGAATTTGCCGATAGAGAACGTTTCAATCTCCTTTTAGAAAAAATAAAGACAACCATACAAAACCTAATTGATTCGTTTGAAATTGGCAATGTTTTAAAAAACGGTGTTCCTGTAGCTATAGTTGGTCAACCGAACGTCGGCAAATCTACCTTACTTAATACATTATTAAAAGAAGATAGAGCAATTGTTTCAGAAATTGCAGGAACAACAAGGGATACTATAGAAGATGTCATGATTTTAGGGGGTATACAATTCCGTTTTATTGACACAGCTGGATTGCGTGAAACTGAAGACAATATCGAAAAGATTGGGATAGAAAAAACTATAAAAAAAGCTTTAAGTGCAAAAATAATTGTTTACTTAATAGATGCTTCACTAGAGCTTAACAGACAACTTAAAGATTTACAATTACTTAAAGAAAAAGGCTTAGAACCATTAATTGTAATCAATAAAATTGATTTGAATAGCGACATAAAAGAAAAATTACCTAATAACATTTATATATCTGCAAAAAATAATGAAGGTATAGATTTGTTTACACAAAAAATGATTGAATTAGTCAATAGCTCATCATTAAATAGTAGTACACTAATAAGTAACAGCAGACACTTAGAGTCATTAAACTTAGCATTAGAAAATATTGTTAAAACAATATATGGACTAAACGATGGAATAAGTGGTGATTTACTGGCAATGGATATTCGACAAGTATTACAACACATTGGAGAAATTACAGGTGAAATTTCATCAGACGAACTATTAAAAAATATATTCTCTAATTTTTGTATTGGAAAGTAATGTTTTTTGTTAATAATTAAGATAAAACTATTAAAGAAAATCTTTCGTTTTCTGTTTCAATATTTCTTAGATTTGTTGTCGATTTTAAACAAAAGAAAATATGAATTTTGATGTCATTGTTATAGGAAGTGGGCCTGGAGGATATGTCACTGCCATTCGCGCTTCACAATTAGGTTTAAAAACAGCTATCGTAGAAAAAGAATCATTAGGTGGTGTGTGCTTAAACTGGGGTTGTATACCAACCAAAGCCTTATTAAAATCAGCTCAAGTTTTTGAATACATTCAACATGCTGATGATTTTGGTATTAATGTAGAAAATGCTAACGCAGATTTTAGTTCTGTTGTTAAACGCTCAAGAGATGTTGCTGATGGTATGAGCAAAGGAATTGACTTTTTAATGAAAAAGAATAAGATTGAAGTAATAATGGGAACCGCTAAAATAAAAGCCGGTAAAAAGTTAGACGTGATTGATGATAATGGTAAAACTACTGAATACAGTGCTAACAATATAATTATTGCAACAGGAGCTCGATCAAGAGAATTACCAAACCTTCCACAAGATGGAAAGAAAATTATTGGCTACAGAAAAGCGATGACTTTAGAAAAAAAACCATCTAAAATAGTTGTTGTAGGTTCAGGAGCGATTGGTGTTGAATTCGCCTACTTTTTCAATGCTATGGGTGTAGATGTTACTATTGTAGAATATATGCCTAACATAGTTCCCGTTGAAGATGAAGATATTTCCAAGCAGTTAGCACGTTCATTTAAAAAGTCTGGAATTAAAGTATTGACTAACTCTTCAGTAGAAAAAATTGACACTTCAAGCAAGGGGTGTGTTGTTCTAGTCAAATCTAAAAAAGGTGAAGAAAAAATAAAATGCGACGTTGTTCTTTCAGCTGTAGGCATAACAGCCAATATTGAAAACATTGGATTAGAAGATGTAGGAATTGTTACTGATAAAGGCAAAATAATAGTAAACGATTTTTATCAAACAAATATTCCTGGTTATTATGCTATTGGTGATGTATTACCAACACAGTCCTTGGCTCATGTAGCCTCTGCTGAAGGTATTATTTGTGTTGAAAAAATTGCAGGTCATAACCCTGAAGCATTAGATTATGGAAATATTCCAGGCTGCACCTATTGTTCTCCAGAAATATCTTCTGTTGGTCATACTGAAAAGTCTGCTAAAGAAGCTGGATATGATATTAAAGTTGGTAAATTCCCATTCTCCGCATCTGGTAAAGCATCAGCAGCAGGACATAAAGATGGCTTTGTAAAAGTTATCTTTGATGCAAAATATGGTGAATGGTTAGGTTGTCATATGATTGGTTATAATGTAACTGAAATGATCGCGGAAGCAGTTGTTGCACGTAAGCTTGAAACTACTGGTAAAGAAATTCTTAAAGCTGTACACCCCCATCCTACTATGAGTGAAGCAGTTATGGAGGCAGTTGCCGCAGCATATGACGAAGTGATTCATATGTAGAATTCACACAAAGCATACTTAAAAAGCCCATCAATTGATGGGCTTTTTAAGTATGTAAAAAAATTGTTATTTAATCTTCAATTGAAATTAACTCAACTTCAAATATAAGTGTTGCGTTTGGTCCAATAGAACCACCTGCTCCTCTTTCCCCATAAGCTAATTCAGAAGGAATAAATAATTTATATTTTGACCCTTGATTCATAAGTTGTAAAGCTTCAACCCATCCAGGAATTACGCCATTAACAGGAAAAGTGGCAGGCTTACCTCTATCTACTGAACTGTCAAAAACTGTTCCATCTATTAGAGTACCGTGATAATGAACAGTTACTTTGTCATTTTCTTTGGGCGAGTCTCCAGTTCCTTTAATTAAAACTTCATACTGCAAACCTGTGTTTGTTGTTACTACACCATTTCTTTTAGCGTTTTCAGATAAAAATTTTTGTCCTGCTTCAACATTTGCAGACTGAGCTTTTTTAGCTAATTTACCGAAAAAATCTTGTAAAATAACATTAGATTCTTGCTCAGAAATTTTTAAATCATTTCCTTCGAAAACGTCAGTAAAGGCTTGAGCAATAGCATCAGAGTCAATACTTGTTAATCCTTGATTTTTAACGCTTTTGGCTACGTTGACACCCAAACTGTAACTTACTTTTTCCATTTCTGTGTTAAAATTTTGTGCATTAGTAATTGTTATTCCCAAAATTAAAATAAGGGATAAAATAATTTTTTTCATTTTAGATAATTTTAATGAAGTGCAAATATACTTTAAAATCATTTATTAAAGTTTATTAAACTATGTTTTGTATCTTTATACCTTTTGATAAAATGGAAATTAAAAAAACAAAAATAAAAGACCTATTAATTATAAAACCTCAAATTTATAGTGACGAAAGAGGCTATTTTTATGAAAGCTTTAATAAAGGAATTTTTAAAAAAAATGGCTTAAACCTAAATTTTGTTCAAGATAATCAATCATTATCTCACAAAGGAGTATTAAGAGGCTTACATTTTCAAGCTCCTCCCTTTGAACAAGGAAAACTAGTTCGTGTTATTCAAGGAAGTGTTTTAGATGTTGCTGTTGATATTCGTTTAGACTCACCTACATATGGAAAATATGAAAGCGTATTACTAAGCGGAGAAAATAAAACTCAGTTTTGGATACCACCGGGATTTGCTCACGGCTTTATTACGCTAGAAAATAACACAATATTTTGTTACAAATGTACAGCCTTATACTCTAAAGAATCGGAAGGCTCTATTCTTTGGAGAGATCCACATCTAAAAATTAACTGGAAAACTAATGAACCCCTAGTGTCAATTAAAGATGAAGAAGCTCAATTATTTGAAAATTTTAAAAGCCCATTTAGATGAAAAAAAAAGTTCTTTTTATTAGTAGCAGTTTTATTTTACTTTTAATAATATCAATTTTTAGTTTCTCATCTAGCGAATATTCTGACAGTATTTCTGTATTTAAAAATCTCAAAGAAAAATATACAATCTATGCTATTCCTAAACCCACAAAAAACATCTTCTTTGCTGATGAACGAGTACCACTAGAAAATTCTGACATATGGGAAAGATATGATAAAGAATTACTTAAAAATACTTATTGGCAATCTAATACATTATTACTTTATAAAAGAGCAGCAAAATACTTTCCTATCATAGAACCTATTCTAGAAAAAAATAATCTTCCTGGAGACTTTAAATATTTAGCACTGGTAGAAAGTGGTTTAGAAAATGTAACCTCTCCCAAAGGTGCAAAAGGCTTTTGGCAATTCTTGAAATCTACTGCTACAGAATTTAACTTAGAAGTTAACTCTGAAGTAGATGAACGCTACCATATTCAAAAATCAACGCAAGCAGCTTGTGATTTTTTAAATTCTGCTAAAGATAAGTTTGGTAATTGGACATTAGCTGCTGCTGCATACAACATGGGTAAGTCAGGACTACTAGAACAAATGAATAGACAGAAATCCTACTCTTACTACGATTTATTATTAAATAATGAAACTTCAAGATATGTATTTAGAATTTTGGCAATTAAGGAAATTATTGAAAATCCAAAAAAATATGGCTTTCAATTTAGATCTGAGGATTTATACAAAAACATACCAACATACCTTGTTATGGTTGATACAACTATAAATAGTTGGGCAGATTTTTCTAAGGATTATGGAATTAATTACAAAATACTAAAACTTCACAATCCATGGCTTAGAGAAAGTTATTTAAATAACAAATTGAATAAAAAATACTTTCTAGAAATACCTGAAAAAGGAAACTATTTCTTGCAAAATAATACAACACAATCTGACAGCGTTCGTTTTAATGAGTAAATCAAATTCTAAAAAAATGCTTCATATTTTTGGAGCAAAAGAACATAACCTTAAAAATATAACAGTTTCCATTCCTCGTGAAAAGTTAGTGGTTATAACAGGCCTTAGTGGTAGTGGTAAGTCTTCCTTAGCTTTTGATACTATATATGCCGAAGGTCAAAGAAGATACATCGAAACATTTTCAGCTTATGCTAGACAATTTTTGGGTGGCTTAGAGCGACCAAAAGTTGATAAGATTATTGGGCTATCTCCTGTAATTTCAATTGAGCAAAAAACAACCAGTAAAAATCCGCGCTCTACAGTAGGAACAATAACAGAAATTTATGACTTTCTTAGATTATTGTACGCAAGAGTCTCTAATGCTTACTCATTTAATACTGGCGAAAAAATGGTTTCATATACAGATGATGAAATACTAGACATTATTCAAAAAGAACTAGATAAACAAAGAACAATAATTCTTGCACCAGTAATTCGTTCAAGAAAAGGACATTACAGAGAATTATTTGAACAAACAGCTAGGCAAGGATTTCTTAGAGTACGAGTAGATGGCAAGTTAATAGAGATTACACCAGGAATGAAATTAGACCGTTTCAAAAATCACGATATTGAAATAGTAATTGATAAAATAATAATTAAAAAAGATAATAAAAAACGCTTAAAAGAATCAATAGAAACAGCAATGAAATTTGGTAATGGATTAATGATGACATTAGATATTGACACTGAAAAAGAACGGTTTTTTAGTAGACAACTAATGTGTTCAAAAACAGGTATTTCTTACGCTCAACCTGAACCCAATAGTTTTTCTTTCAACTCCCCAAAAGGTGCTTGTCAATCTTGTAGTGGACTAGGTTTTGTTTCTAATATCGACCTAAAAAAAATAATAAAAAACAATTCCCTCAGCATACAAAAAGGGGGCATTATTCCTATTGCTAAAAGCAATAACTCTTGGATAATAAATCAAATAGAAACAATAGCTAAAAAGTATGATTTCAATCTATCAACTCCAATTAACAAAATTCCTAAAAAGGGATTAGACGCTATTCTTTATGGCTCAAAAGAATCGTTTAATATAGAACTTAAAAAAGCGGGAATTAGCAAATCATACAAAATCAATTTCGAAGGTATTGTGCCATTTATAGAAGATCAATATAAAAATGCATCTTCACCGAGACTTAAACGTTGGGCAGCAGAATATATGATCAAAGAAGATTGTAAGAATTGTAATGGTAGCCGATTAAATAAAGAGTCCCTTTTCTTTAAAATAGATAATCTTAATATAGGAGAGGTATCCAATATGGATATCCAAGAATTACAGAAATGGATAAATAGTTTAGAAAGCAAACTATCTGAAAAACAAAATATTATTGCCAAAGAAATAATCAAGGAATTACGTAAAAGAGTGCAGTTTCTTATGGATGTGGGACTAAACTATTTATCGCTTAATCGTTCCTCAAAAAGTCTATCAGGTGGAGAAAGTCAACGTATTCGCTTAGCAACACAAATAGGATCACAACTAACAGATGTTCTTTATATTCTTGATGAACCAAGTATTGGCCTACACCAAAGAGATAACCAAAAGTTGATTAATTCACTAAAAGAATTGAGAGATATTGGCAATTCTATCATTGTAGTTGAACACGATAAAGATATGATTTTGGCAGCAGATCACGTCATTGATATAGGACCAGGAGCAGGAATCCATGGTGGACAAATCATAGCCGAAGGAAATGCTAAAAGTTTTATTAAAAAATCATCAATAACCATTGATTATCTAAAAGGGAAAAATCGAATAGAAGTTAATCCTAAACGAAGAAAAGGAAATGATAAAAGCATAGTTATTAAGGGAGCTAGAGGCAATAACTTACAAAACGTGACAGCCGAATTCCCTTTAGGAAAGCTTATATTAGTAGTTGGTGTTTCTGGTAGTGGCAAAAGTAGTTTGATTAACGAAACCCTCTACCCCATTCTCAATCAACATTTATATAACTCCGTAAAGAAACCTTTAGAGTTTGATTATATAGAAGGCATAGACAACATTGATAAAGTGATAGAAGTTGATCAGTCTCCGATTGGTCGTACTCCACGTTCCAACCCAGCTACATATACAGGGGTATTTTCCGAGATAAGAACTCTTTTTGCTAATCATCCAGAATCAAAAGCAAGAGGATATAAAGTTGGACGATTTTCATTCAATGTTACAGGCGGAAGATGTGAAGAATGTCAAGGGGCTGGTGTAAGAACGATTGAAATGAATTTCTTGCCTGACGTACATTTAGATTGCGAGTATTGCAATGGTAAACGATACAATAGAGAAACACTAGAAATAAGATACAAGGGAAAATCTATTGCTGATGTATTGAATATGAATATTGATCAGGCACTTAACTTTTTTGAAAATCATCCTAAAATAAAGCGGCAAATTAATGCTTTATCAGAAGTTGGACTTGGTTATATAAAATTAGGTCAACAATCTACAACACTTTCTGGTGGAGAATCACAACGTGTTAAACTAGCTAGTGAACTATCTAAAAGAAGTACAGGAAATACCTTTTACATTCTTGACGAGCCTACTACAGGCTTACATTTTGAAGATGTGAATGTTTTACTAAAAGTTTTAGAAAAACTAGTTAATAAAGGTAACACTGTATTAGTCATAGAACATAACTTAGATGTTGTAAAAATGGCTGATCACATAATAGAAATAGGCCCTGATGGTGGAAGAAATGGAGGAAAAATAATAAATACAGGAACTCCTGAAGAAATTGTTCATTCTCAAAAAGGTTATACAGCCTCATTTTTAAAAGAAGAACTGAAAAATTCAAAAAACATTAATTTATGAAGAAAATAGAAAAAGCATTCGAAAACAAAAACTGGAATGAAATTAAAACATACGATTCTTGGCAAATTTTCAAAATAATGGCTGAATTTGTTCAAGCATTTGAAACACTTTCAAAAATTGGTCCTTGTGTATCTATTTTTGGTTCTGCACGAACCAAGCCAGGCAACATTTATTATAAAATGGCAGAAGAAATTGCAGAAAAACTAACTCTCAAGGGATATGGAATTATTACTGGTGGTGGTTTAGGAATTATGGAAGCTGGAAATAAAGGAGCTAATAAAGGAGAAGGTAAATCAGTAGGCCTAAATATAGATTTACCATTCGAACAAGAAGCGAATAAATATATTGACAATGATAAGTTAATAAATTTTGATTATTTCTTTGTTAGAAAGGTGATGTTTGTAAAATACGCACAAGGATTCGTAGTTATGCCCGGTGGCGTAGGTACTTTAGATGAGCTTTTTGAAGCAATTACTCTCATACAAACACAAAAAATAGGCGCTTTCCCAATTGTCTTAGTCGGTAAAGACTATTGGAGCGGCTTGATGGATTGGATAAAAAATGTAATGCTCGAAAAAGAACAAAACATAAGTCCTAAAGATTTAGATCTTTTTACTATTGTAAATACTACAGATGAAGCCGTTGAATATATCGATAATTTCTATTCAAAATATTTGCTGAAACCAAACTTCTAATCCTAAGCTAAAATTTCTTAGTTTTACAAGCGTTCAAAACCAATAAAAAACCCGATGAAAAAATTTATTACTACATCGCTTTTAACATTAATATTTTCAGTTATCGCATGGTCACAAATTCCAGATCCAGCCTATATTCCATCTGAATATCAAGACACAACAGCAACAGAAAATAATAGTGTTACCGACGCTGAAAATGGTACTCAAGTAACCGTTAAAAAAGTAGAAAAAATCAAACTTCAACCAAAATTGCATATCGGATTTGGTAATTTTAACTTTAAAGGAGATATATCTGATAATAGAAATACAGGAATTATCGGACAGTCTGGCTTTCAAATTGGATTATCTGCTAATCTCAGTGAATATATAAATGCTAGTCTATTGATGGAAGAAGGTGTAGTTCGTGTTGATGGTATCAATCGTGATGATTTACCTACCAATTTTATGAGTACTATAAATACCATTGGAATAAGATTTGACTACAACTTCAAAAATGTATTCAAAAATAGACTACTAACGCCTTATGTGGGACTAGGATTATCCTATTTAAAATTTGATTCCAAAGGCTCTTATGACAATACAAAAGATGAATACGAGATAGATTTGTTAAGTCAGTGGCTACTTGACCCTGCAAATACAGAGGCTTACAGTCAAACAGGTATTGATATTCCATTGTCTATTGGATTAAATCTAAAAATTAACGATAGAATAAATCTTAAAGTAGGTACAACATACCACTATACCAACACAGATCATATAGACAATATTTTAGATGGTTCATCTGACAAATATTTTGTCAATTCTGCTCATATAGTCTATGATTTACACTGTCACATCTGCGAGGAAAAATATGTTCCAGAAATAAAGGATGATTACATAAATATTGATTTTAATGCACTAGATAAAGAAGATGAAGATAAAGATGGAATAATTGATATTGATGACTTCTGTATTGGCACTCCTAAAGATGTTAAAGTAGATGCTAAAGGATGTCCTTTAGACACAGATAAAGATAATATTCCGGATTACTTAGACAAAGAACCCAACACTCCAAAGGGAGCTGTAGTTAATATTGATGGAATTCAACTTACTGACGAAATGAGTGAAGCAATTTTTCTTGCATATTTGAACTCCGCTTCAAGAAAAGATGCTAACTCATATTTTGAAGAATCTTATCCAAGTGATAGATTTATTAAACTTACTAAAAAGGTTGTCAATATTCAAGGAGATACTCTTCTAGTTGACATCTATAAACCTAAATTATTCCAACAAATTTATAATCAACAAAAAGAGTTTGAAAATGCAATTACTCCAGCACAGTATTTTGATTTAAATTCTGATATTATATATAAGCTGCAAATTGCAAAATTTGTAGATGGAATTGAAGCTTCTGAAATAAATAGATTAATGAGTATAAAAAATCTTAAAAGTACTCTTGAAAATAATTTCACGGTTTACTATTTAGGTGAATTCAAAGATGTACTTAAAGCAAGACAAAAACAAAAACAGTTGATTAATAGTGGCTATATGAATGTAATTGTTATTGAAGACAATCAAGGTGATCTGAGAACCATTACAAATGAAGAGATGAATAATGAAAGAAATCGTAGAGCCTCTAAAAAGCTTGAAGATTTACCTTCGTTAGAAGATGTTGTTTTTAGAGTTCAATTAGATGTTTTAAAAGATGTTGATCTTGATTATTATGACTTAGATGACATAATACCATTCCCTGGTAAGAATGGACTATTTCATATTGTAACTGAAGGTTATGACTCCTATGAGGAAGCGCTCGAAAGAAGAAATGAGCTATACTTTATGAGTTATGAAAACTCTAATGTAATTGCCATTAAAGAAGGACAAATTGTAGAAGCTAAAGACTATATGGATTTATCACAATCAAATGAAAAAGTAAATGCTTATGGTGATGTTATTTTTAAAGTTCAGTTAGGAATATACAGTGAAAATGATGTAACTGAAGTTATAAAACTTAATGAATTAGAAGGTATTGAGAAAACTGAGATTTCAGAAGGTATTTACCGATACACAATAGGAACATATACTAGTATTCAAGGTGCTATGCTAAAATTAAACAAAATGACTAAACATGGGTATGAAGGCTCTTACATTATTGCCTTTTTCAACAATGAGCAAATATCCATCAAGAAAGCTAGAGAATTAATCGGCTTCTAAGGATATAATAGAATCAAAAAAGCGACTTTAATCAGTCGCTTTTTTTTTGCTTATTTTTTTTGAACCTTCATACATCTGATATTTTAAAAATCGGCATTCTAATTTGCCATTGAATATTTTAATTCTTCTTGAATGCTTAAGATGAATATGATTTACCGCTTCCATATCGGAGGTTATTAACCAAGCCGAACAACCTGCATAATTCTTTTTAAAAGTATCTCCTATTTGTGAGTATAATTCAAGTGTGTCAGAAGTCAAACGCTCACCATATGGTGGATTAAACAAAATTGTTCCACCATTTGGCATAGGCTCAGGCTTTCTGATAAAGTTTGCTCTTTTTATTTCAATGATATCATCGAGCATAGCATCTTTAACGTTGTCTTGAGCTTTCCTGACAGAGGCAAAAGCTCTATCACAACCTATTATTCTTCCCTCAAAGTCAATCACTTTATTCATAGAGACTTCTTTAATCTTTACCCATAAATCGGCATCAAAGTCTAGCCAATTCATAAAACCAAACTTCTTCCTATGTAATGAAGGAGGAATATTACAAGCAATCATAGCAGCCTCAATAAGAATTGTGCCAGAACCACACATCGGGTCCAAAAAATCACTTTGCCTATCCCAATCGCTCAATAAGATTAATCCCGCTGCTAATACTTCACTAATTGGAGCCTCATTAGTAGTATGTCTGTATCCTCTTTTATGCAATGAATTTCCTGAGCTGTCAAGGGAAATTGTACACTTATCGTTAGAAATATGAATATTAATTCTTACATCTGGATTTTTAGTATTAACATCTGGTCTTCTACCCTTAGTTAAATCCCTGAAATAGTCAACAATAGCATCTTTTACTTTTAATGCCACATAATGACTATGATTAAAAAAATCAGAGTGAACAGCTGCATTAACAGCAATAGTGTTATCGACACTAATGTATTTTGACCAATTTAGCTTTTTGGCTTCTTCATATAAATCAACATCTCTACGAGCAGTGAACTTGTAAATAGGTTTGAGAATTCGAATGGCAGTTCTTAGATTTAGATTTGCTTTGTACATAAAGCCTACATCACCGACAAAACTAACAGCTCTATTCAAAACCTGAACATCTTGAGCACCCAATTTCAAAAGCTCATCAGATAATATTTCTTCTAAGCCTAGCTGGGTTTTAGCAATCATATTAAAATTCTCTCCTACACTATTTTTCATCAGACAAATTTAATCAAATAATACAGTAATAAATTTATATTTGAAGAATGAAAAATTGGTTCGAAAATTGGTTCAATACGACATATTACCATCTTCTTTATAAGAATAGAAATTCTGATGAGGCAGAATTTTTCTTGAATAATCTATTGGAGTATTTAAAACCTGATAAAAATCATAAATTTTTAGACGTAGCCTGTGGAAAAGGTCGTCACGCCATATTTATAAACAAAAAAGGTTATGACATTGAGGGCATAGATTTATCTAAAGAAAGTATTGATTACGCTAGTCAATTTTCTAATGACAAGCTTTCTTTTAAGGTACATGACATGCGCTCTACTTATAAAAAAGAGGAGTTTAATTTCCTACTAAATATCTTTACTAGCTTTGGCTATTTTGATGAGTCATCGGATAACTTTAAGGCAATTCAAGCTATGGCTGACAATATTAAGAAAGGTGGAAAAGTTGTTTTGGACTTTATGAATACCAAAAAAGTAGTTAAAAACTTAGTGAAAAGCGAATCAAAAACTATCGATAATATCCAATTTACCATTAAGAGAAGTTATGAAGATGGCTTTTTACTAAAAGATATTTATTTCATAGATAAACAAAAGTTTCACTTTCAAGAGAAAGTTCAGGCATTAACATTATCTGATTTTATTTATTTATTTGAAGAAGCTGGTTTAAAAATTATTAATTTATGGGGTGATTATTCCCTTGTTGATTATAATGCTATTCATTCTCCACGATTAATAATACTTGCTCAAAAATGATTATTATTTAATTAATGAATTCATATATATGATAAAAAGAATAATTATCACAGGCGGTCCGTGTAGTGGAAAAACTAGCATAATAGATAGTTTAAAAGATAATGGATATAAATGCTTTAATGAAATATCTAGAGAAATAATCCAAAAAATGAATATTAAAACATCATATAAAAATATTGATTTTGAAGAAACAGTTTTTAAAAAAAGAAAAAGAGATTTTTTAAACGCTAAAATTGGTATTAATTTCTATGACAGGAGTATGCTTGACAATTTAGCATATCTTAAAATCAATAATCACGAAATTCCTACAAAATTCAAAATTGATTGCGAAAATTATCGTTATCACCCTACTGTTTTTATCACAACACCTTGGGAAGAAATCTATACTCTAGATGATGAAAGACTAGAGAGTTTTAAGGATTCAATTCAAATTTTCGAAACCTTAAAAGAAGTTTATATAGAAGCAAACTACAATCTAGTAGAGCTCCCTCAGTCAAGTGTTAAAGAACGAATAAGGTTTATCATCAATGAAATCTAATTTATATCTTCGTAAAGATGTTGAGCCCAAAAGAAATACTAAAACAATATTGGGGTTACGATTCTTTTCGAAGTAAACAAGAAGATGCAATACATTCAATTCTTGACTCAAAAGATACCTTAACTCTTCTACCTACTGGTGGAGGAAAGTCTATTTGCTTTCAAGTTCCTGCACTTATGATGGATGGTATTTGTGTAGTTATTTCTCCTCTTATTGCTCTTATGAATGACCAAGTAACAGTTCTAAAAGCTAAAAACATACGTGCATTAGCAATTACTTCAGGAATGAGTTTTTCAGAATTAGACATTGCCTTAGACAATTGTATCTACGGCAACTATAAGTTTTTGTATATAT
>CEVR01015454.1_pt1 | contig 19756 bp, 10 predicted proteins | sample 356541 | NCBI WGS metagenome assembly CEVR01 (sample SAMEA2623734, study PRJEB7988) | marine metagenome | isolation source: saline water (ENVO:00002010), including
GGTGCTTGAAATTGCCATCAACCCATCAAACTGTGCTTGATGAACCCCATTAATTGACCACTGGATAGTAGTCCCCGACTCTGTATCGCCACTGTCTTGATCAGAGAATGTGTAAGTGAGCGTGATATCATCGCTTGAAGTTGCAGCGACTGGTGAAATTTGGACATCGGTTACTGTTGGAGGGTTATTTGTTGCGACTACCGTTTCCGTGATTGTCAGGCTGGTGGTCGACCAAGAATCTCCATTGTTTCCACTCCCACCATTTGCGGCCATTCCAGCGATATCAACCACTACTGATCCACTGCCCGCGGAAGGTGCTGTCCAATCAAATGTCCATGCTCGGTTTGCATTATTTGTATGAGTAATTGAAGTCCCACTGACCTTGACCGATGTACTTCCTCCTGTAGCAAGAGTTCCTTTGGAGACCTCAACATTGAATCCTCCCTTTGTTCCCGAAACACCACCTGAAACGGAAACTTGGATCGAATAGGATTGACCGGCTACATAACTTGAAGGGAAATTCTCTGATATTGCAAGAGAGGAAGTACTACCTCCATGGCAACCACAACCTCCAGAACTATTGTGTATGCCGTTCGAATTTGCTTCAATAACGGGTGAAAGCAAAACCATTGCAACCACAGCAGAAAGGAGGATGGCTTTCAGTTGCATAACGGAAAATGAGGTTCAATTCGTTAAGAATGTTCGTTCTCTACGACAGAAAATTTCTCAATAATCGAATAATGTTGGGTTAGTCGGCAGCCTAGTCTTGTCCTCGGCAACGTTATCTGCGGATAATTGCTTCAACAGCGCTTCTTCATCCCATATCTGAACGTCTAACTTTTCTGCTTTCGCAAGTTTCGAACCTGCATTCTCTCCGGCTACAAGAATTGAAAGATTGCCTGAGACGCTACTAACCACTTTGCCACCAGCAGCCTTGATTCGTGCTTGTATGCTCTTCCGCGATTCAGATAAAGTTCCAGTAACGCAAAATGTCATTCCTTCGAAAGGCCCTCCTGCGACAATTTGCTCCTCTTGTTGAATAGTTAATTGTGAAATAAGATCAACAATATATGTCATTCGTAAATTAATTCCATCGCGAAGTTGCAAGGCTACAATTTCCCCAACGCCGTCAATAGACGTTAATTCAGAAACTTTGGAGATGTCGTCAATACTATCTTGCAGCCATTGCATAAGTTGTTCTGGCCGTTCGAAATGATTCGCAATCGCCGTTGCAAGTTCCGGTCCGATTCCAGGTAGGCCAAGTGCACTAAGGAACTTGGAGAAGGTCATTGAGCGGCTTTTTTTGATTTCATTTAGGACATTATCCGCCGACTTTTGACCCATGCGATCGAGCGAGAGAAGCATCTTCTCATCGAGACGATACAAATCGGGGATGCTTGAAATTAAACCTTCATCGATCAGTTGCTCAACGAGCTTCTCTCCGATTCCATCCATTTCCAACGCTCGGCAATAATAGAGAATGCTACGCCCAAGTCGGGCAGTACATTGTACATCAGTGCAACGAATGAAAGCCCCTTCAATTTCAATTGGCCCTTCGCAGGCAGGGCATGTTTGAGGAGGAGTGATTTTACGGCGCGATGGTAATGTTCCAACAAAAGGTTCGCCATCGGCATGAATGCGGCCATCAATATCGTCTTGAGTTGCAGCACCAAGGCCCGCCTCAATTTTTGGAATGACATCGCCTCGTCGCACAATTCGAATCTTGTCCCCAATTTGGATACCAAGTCGCTCAACTTCTCCAAGATTGTGTAATGTCGTATTTTCAACGGTTACGCCGCCAACTCTCTGAGGAGCGATGCGCGCCACTGGCGTGATGGTACCTGTTCGACCTGTTTGCCAATCAACGTCAAGAAGTACCGAGGTGGCTTCCTCTGGAGGGAATTTCCACGCCAACGCCCACCGCGGGTGGTGAGCGGTCATTCCCAGTAAATCTCTTTTTTCTAGGTCGTCGACCTTGAACACGAGCCCATCGATTTCGAAACTGTAAGATTCTCGGCCTTCACTCCAAGTCTGCGTTTCTTTGCAAAGCGAAACGATGGAATCTGTTTCTGTTGTAGAGTCGTGGACAACCCAAGGTGCTGGCTTGACGCCGGCTGTTTTGCTCAGCCACTCAAGAATTGTACTGTCGAACATCTCATTTGGAGGTGCCATTGAATCGGGATGGCGAGCTTCAGAAGAAGGGAATTTAGCATCGTAAGCAAGGAATACCAAATCACTCGCGTCGGCCTTCCCATCCGCTTTCTTTTGGCGCAGTGCTCCTGCAGCAAGGTTTCTTGGATTCGGTGAGATATCACGATACTTTTCTTCAAATACAGATAACCTCATGACGACCTCTCCTCGAATGTGGACATCTACTTCGGTACCGAGTGTGTGCGGCACGTTTTCCACCTTACGAGCGTTCTTGGTGACGTCTTCTCCTCGATCTCCACTTCCTCGTGTTGCTGCTCGAACTAAGCGGCCTTTTCTATATTCCAAAGAAAGTGCTGAGCCGTCCAACTTTGGTTGGGAAATGAATCTCGTTGATTCCAATGAAGATTCTTTGACAAAATGGGCGATGTCTTCATCGTTCGTCCCTTTGTTAAGCGAGCGCATAGGGAACATGTGGTCAACCTTGACTGTTCCAGGGTCGATTTCAGCTCCAACGCGTTGAAGTTGTGGATGGTTGGAGTCAAGTTGTTTTAGTTCATCCCAAAGTTTGTCAAATTCAGCATCTGAAATTTCGTTTCTCGCTTGATTGTAATAGAGATCTGAATGGTATGCGATCTGTTCAACTAACCATGCTACGCGGCTCTGGTTGCGAGTACTTTCTTCGCCTCCTTGAGCCATGCATTACCACCGACTCGACCTCATTTAAGGTTCCCGATTTTGGAGTTTAAGTTCTACGAACTCTCCATCTATCATTGGACATCGCGTCATCACAATTTTTGACATAATACGCATGTGTATTTCTGCAACGACAAAGACGGTTGCTTCAAACATATGGCCTGATTTTGTGACAAAATCATCATCAGCAAAAGTAGCATGTAGATGAGTAAATGCCGACCCATCTTCATGACGAGCAAGATTTCCCTGAAGTGTCACTAGTTCTGCTGGTTTCTCAAGTGTGCGGCGGTGATAGGTGAATGTATCATCCATGTAGCCAAATGTCGAATTCATCGTCCGGCCAATTCCGCTTGTGATAACAGCTCCATTAATTCCAAGTTCATCCGCAAGTTTGCGGAGTGAGGCGTGAATCTCTTCACCCGGCTCTAGAACCACTACCACATCATCGCCACTACGCGCCCATTCCATGGTTGAAACACATCAAGGAATCACTTAGCCATACCCCTCATCATTCCTCTTGGTCTGGATGAAGAATTTCGATGATTTTCTCAGCAGCGATGTCAAGATCTTCTCGATCACCTCCTAATGGAAGTGGTCCGAATGGCCCCCATCCTTTTCGAAGTAGCATAATGCGGTACTTTGGTTGTCGCTTAGCCAACACAAGCCGATTCCATTCATACCGTTGGCCATCAGCGAAAAGATGCGTTGATGTAACTGCGTATCGTTTTGGAACTAGCAACGAAATGATGTGTAAACCAAGTAGGATATCCCAGATTATCACGTACGTTATCGGCGTATCAGAAAAGGAAGCAAAACCCCATGGTAATGCCATCATAGCGGCCATCGAACCTAGATTCGCCCATTGGCGAAACATCTCATGATTACGTTCACTTTTCCAAGCAAATCCATTGTTTGGCAGGTGTCCGAATTGTGGAATGTCGAGGTGTTGACGAGTAAGCCACCAAGCATCCCATGCAACTATGGCACTAAGGATGAAAACCATCGCAATAGCAACTGGTTCTGCACTTGGAAGCATCGTTTCACCTCAAAGCATACGCTCATCGATATCGCCTAACGTCTTTGGCCCGCCACCACGGACTCGAACGAAAAAGATGATGAGAACTAGTACTGCAATCGCTCCAATCAAAATCAAAGCTGTAGAATTCTCTCCTGATTCGCCAAGAGAACTGCCTTCAAGTTCGTCTGGAGTTCCATCTCCATCATCATCTTGGTCTTCAAACAGAGTTGTTGACATTCCAGGAGGACATTCAATACGATCGGGTTGTCCATCTTCATCCGTATCGATCCAAGCACACGGATCTTTTGGCCAAACGTCTTTTTCATCCAGGCGGCCATCATTATCGTCGTCCGGATCATAAATATCCGGGCCACATTGCAAGCCATTCGTTGCATCGAACCATGTGTCTGAACTGCATGTCGAAATCCAATCCCCATCTGTGTCCAATTGTGTAATTTCAATGTCTACCTCAACCATCGTGGAAAGCCCGAGGTCGTCGGTTGCAATCAATTGAACAACAAAGAGTCCAGTGTCCAATGATGTGATATTGAATGTAGTTGAGGTTGCCTGGCCTTCCTTAACTCGTTGATTCTGTGCATCAAAAACGGCCCATGTAATAGCAATATCATTCAATTCGGTTGTATCATCAAGCACCGTCATCAAAACTTCAACAGGCACTGTTTCCATATATCTTTGACCTGAATATGGGGATTGTATAGAAAGGGCAGGAGGTGCATTAGCGATGAGTGTGATCTGCACGTTTTGTTGGGAGTCCGTTCCCACCGCAAATGTATCAGTTGTTGGAAGGCTCAGGGCCGATAGTGCCTCTACAGTTGCTTCAGTAATCGATGTTGAGCCATCCACGGTGGTTAGAGTGTGAAGCATTTCAATATCGATAAATGAGCCTGAAAACTCTATTGACGACATCAATAATTCCGAAGTTAACGTGTATGTTGCCTCTACAACTTCACTATTGAGAAGTGCATGAAGTGAATGGGCCGACCATTCATTCAACAAACCGTCCACGTCAATAGATGTTGAACCTGTTAGTATAGAATCAACAGCATCAACGGTGCTACTTGCAATCGAAAGGTCTCCTGTCAACGTGGATGATTCTATTCGAAGATCAAAGAATTCGGCCGATACTGCCTCAATTGATTCAATTGTAACGTTCCTCATTACCACCGGAATTGGATCTTCAAAGTCATGTGCGTGGAGTTTTAATCCCACAGAATAATCACTGATCTGAACTCCATCAGCGAGAACTGGTTGGGATAGTCCGTGCCGTATGGTCAACCCTACTCCCGAATTATCGCCTTCAAGGATAATGTTCTGCAACTCTCCTGAAGTTTCATCGAGGTCAATACCTGGTGCACCGAATACCGTGAGATTACTCAGGGTGATGTCCTCGCACATGAAGGCAAATAACCCTCCACTCTGACCTGCGTGTATGTTAGAATCACTGATGTGAAATCCATCCTCAAGGGATTGCATACGAATAACATGATCTCCATCGAATTCATCGGATTGTACTCCAGTGATTTGGCCTGATACACCTGTCAAATCAATTCCATCCTCTAGCCCACTTCCAAGTGTTATGCCATGAATATCGATTGAGGAGAGCCTTGCCCAAATTCCATCTCCATTGCAATTGGATAAAGTTACATCCTGCAACACGATTGTTGCTTCCTGGCTTTGACTTTGAATGCACATCGAACCTGCATCTTGTAATTTTGAATCGATAAGTGTCAGCGAAGATTGGGATGATGAATAGATACTGATGAGGGGATCAGCTCCTGCAGACCGGGCAAATTGTGACCCTTGCGCACTGACTTCTCCCCGTCCTGCCATTGTGAGAAGAGGTGAGCCTTCAGCCAAAATTGTGCCAGACAAATCAATACGAGATCCAACAATTCCATCGAGAAGGAGTCCGCCCCATCGAGCACCAAATCCTGTTGATGAAATCGTGGCCGCTCCAGATTCAAAAACACCCTGAACATCGATTACTGCATCTGAAGAGATGCGTAATTCAACGCCATCATTGACTGTCATTTTTGTGGTTGATCCGATGGTTAAATCGCCCTCCAGTCGATAAGGACTCCAAGTTTCTTCAAGAATGAGCCATGAGGTGATTGTACCTGTTGGGACAGTGGATGCCATGAACGTATGTGATGTTGATTGTTGGGAATCCCAGGCATAAAATTCGGTAAAAGATCCTATTTGCATCGTGACCGTTTTGGTCCCTTCCTGAACATCGCCTTGCGAATCGACGGTGCGGGCAATTGTTTGTGCTGTTGCTTGACCGGAAGAATCCGTTTGAACGGTCTGACCTCCAACAATAATCGTTGCTCCTTCGACGGCAAGGCCTTTGTCAAGTACTTCGATGTCAAGGGTCGAAATCAATGAAAATGAGGCTCCTGAACCAACGGAAATGGCTTCGTTTGCCTGCCCCCCAATCATTTCAACTTCGCAATATGGAAAAATGTTTATTGTTGACATAAATCTAACATTGGCAATATTTTGAGGTTGCGAACAACCCCACTGAACGGGCGATTGAACCTCCAATCCTTGGCCTTCTGATACCAATGTTGATTGGACACTCATAGAAAGAGAGGATGCATTCAATACGCCGTTATCACCAGTAAGTGTGCCTGATGGGCCTAGATCGACAACGGAGGATGAATCTACCATAAGTGCCGTATCTATGAGTTTGAGATGAGAATTGGTTCCAAATGTTAGATCCCCATTCAATTGATGGGGTTGTCCATCGGGCCTTGCTCCCAAAACAATAGTGGAAGATGCTGGAAGATTCCAATCACCTTCTGGAAGTGTAATGATTTGTACGGTTTGGCCTTGTTGATTACCATAGAGTTCCGTACTGATGCCCTGTCCATCGTAGAGCACTTCGACAATCGTTCCTGATGCGAGCAAGGGTAAAGATGCGACTCCATTGGTATCTGCATTGGAAATAAATCCGTACGCATACGATGTTGCTTGAACTGGTTGATCATTCATATCTACGAAAGAGACGTAGGTCTCATGTAGATAGCCAGAATCTGTAGTAGAAACACTACTTGTTGTTGGCCCCCCATAGAGGAATGTTCCGTCACCTACAGCATCACTCATTCCTTGTGCGGTGTTTAGTGGCGAGAAATCTCGAACATAAGCAATTGATGATTGTTCAAGAAGGAGGGGCGTATTGTGCAAATTTGCGACCCAATCGACAACATTTGCTGTTGATGATTCGCTTAGTACAAGGCCATAATCTTGTGCCGTAGTGGTTAGAGAGCCAATGACGATATTGGAATCGATAGCATGAAGTCCCCGGGATTTGCCATTGATGAAAGATGCAGTAGACGCTTGTAGAGATGAGTCTTCAAGATTCGCCCCGTAAGCAAATCCATTGGTTGTAATGGATGATGTTTCGAGCGTTGCATACCACGCTTCAAGGCCGAGCGAGGTTGTATCAAGACTGCTGTATGGCTTGGTAACTTGGACGTTATCCCATTCATGCTGGCCTTCAAGAAGTTCCGCTGCAGGGCCTGCACCATCGTGAAGTGAAATGGTTGAGTCGCTTAATTCCGAATTCAAACTTGAGATAGACAATGCCGTACCGTTTGCAGTTAGAGTCGTTGATTCCAAAACAAGCAGGCCTGTTCCAGACGCTCGAAGGCTGATTTGATCGCCATAAATCGCTGAATCTGTCAGAGTGGTTGTTCCTGGCCCATCGACATCCATTCCTATTTCCGCGTTGTGAACATAAACATCGTTGAAAGTGCAATCGGTAAGGCAACGGACATCAACAACGGAACGGCCTGCGTTCTCTTGAGTGAAATTGATGTCGGAAAGTGTAACGCTATCCATCGAACCCCAAAGCAGGCGTTCTCCAGAGATGAGTGCATTTGATACTGTTAGATCATCGGCATCGGTTCCATCGACTACGAGAGCCACATGCTGGCCATAAATGCTTGAGATGGTGGTTGATGCTCCTGAATCTGATCCTATTCCAACACTTACATTTTCAAGCCCTAAACCAATAACATTGGCCATCCCTGAGACAATATCGATTGCAACACCTGTTTCGAAGAAGGTGACATCGTTTGCTGTCAAATCATTTGATGAAAGAATACCTGTTGCAGTATTCGTAAAGAGGCCTGTATCGATTGTAAGAATACCATGATTAACCACGGATTGGATATCGATGGTTGACATCGTTACATTCTCAGCATCCAAGGTTCCAGAAGAGGTAATATCGAACCCAATATAACTGTTTGAAATTGTAATGGATTCATGGATTATTGCATCGCCATAGACTTCCAATGCAGATTCAGCGCCAGATATACTGATGTTTGAGAGTACAGCACTTCCACCTGAAGAGATAGTGATTCCCCCCCATAGGCCTGCTCCCGTTGAGCCGGGGCTCGTCGAAGTCTCTGTTGTCATGAATTCAACATCACTGGCTTCCAAGATGCCATCAATTTGCAACCAATAAGTTTGAGCATCGATGATCGTACCTGATTCGATAACGAGTGTAGAGGATGAATCTACGGTTACGTTTCCATTGAGGACCACGTTGCCGCTCCATGTCGTACTGGTTGAAATGGTTGAATCTGCTGAAATCAACGGAGTGATTGACATCCCAAACATGAGGAGAATCAGGACGACTGCTTGAGAGCGCATGCATTATGCTAGCATTCAAGCCATATCAATGCAAGGCTTACAGGATAGGCGCATTCAACAAACTTGTGAGGAGTGGGCCTGCCCAGATTTGAACTGGGGTCTGACGGCCCCCAGCCGCCAAGTATAGGCCAAGCTAACCCACAGGCCCGTGAATCTCCTCACTTGTGCTGGGCGCTGAACGGGACAATTTCTTTGATCAAATCGATATGTCCAACATACATACGTCGACAACAATATCGCTCAAAACCAGCCTCATCGAGTGCATCGCTGATACTGATCCCTTCGGCAAGTTTATTGTTGAACTCATCCCATTTGTGAGCAATAACGGTACCACAACTAAAACAACGGATAGGAATTATCATTTTTTATTCACCTCATCGATATGACTTTTGCTTCTTGCGACGAGCACCACGACCAAGTTGGTGCTTCGGTTCTTTGCGACGTGGATCGTTGACCAATAGGCTTCGATCGAATCGTAGATACTCATCACGTAGTTCTTCATCAATGCCCTCTGCTCCTCCATTGTAATGGACGAGGCCTCGTGCAATTGCTGTTCGAATAGCATCTGTTTGACCCATAATTCCGCCGCCAGTGGTTGTTAAGTTGATATCAACCTTAGCCAATCGGTCCATGGCATCGGCGATGATAAGAGGTTCCATTGCCTTACGTCGTGCAAGTGCGGGTTGAAGAATTTCAATCGGTTCGCTGTTGACTCGAATTCGGCCCTTTCCAGCTTTGACAGACGCTCGTGCAATTGCTGTCTTACGCTTTCCTGAACTTTCAACGGATTTCTTCTTACGTGCCATCATTGTTCACCTCCAGTCCATTGGTGCGCAGGAGCACCAAGGCTTGCACTGATTTCGCCCAAGCGGACGAAACTCTCTGGCAAAGATTTGCGAATGTTGCTTGCATCACCCTCAACGTGACCCTCTGGAAGGTCGGAAGAAAGGTGAGATGGGCAGCCGATCTCAACGCGTAAGTTGCGAAAAGCGCGTCGACCACTGCTCTTTCGTTGGTATGGAAGCATACCACGTACGGTTCGCTTGAGAATCATGTCAGGCATACGAGGGAAGTAAGGTCCCTTACGTGCGTGATTCAAGGCGTACTTGTCATGATAGTTCTGGAAAACAGAACGGGAGCTTCCGGAAACAATTGCTTTCTCGGCGTTGATGATGATGACTTTGTCGTCACGGTCAGCCCGAGTTGACTTGAGTAGCATATCAGCAACGGTAGAGGCAAGTCGTCCAAGGACGAGTCCATCCGCGTCAAAAACGTAGGTTGTTGCTTCATCCAAGTATAATCACCCCGTTTCCATTTGGATTTTCGTTCATCAATTCACCATAGGTGAGAATACGCCCACCTGCGGCTTCAATCTTGGCTCGTGCACTGGAACTAACACTGTAGGCAGCGATGGTGCGGTTTCCTGTAACTTCACCTGATCCAAGCAGTTTCCCTGGTACGAGAATTGTCGCACCCTCAGGAGCGTAACGTGTTACGCGGCTTAGGTTCGGTTGGGCCCAGTTCTTGCGGCTCTTGGAGAGGCGCTGAGCAACATCTCGCCATAGTGCAGCGCCGGTGTCACGAGACTGGGCTTTCAGTTGGTCGATTAGACCGACCAAATCAGCGTTTGTCTTTCGTGTTGGCTTGCTCATATGACTCCCTCGATGCTTTGAGGCAGTCTCGCGACCAACCAACCCGTTATGAAGGCACCGACGCGGGCCAGTATCTAATCAAACAAGATTTCGCCTTTAGCATCAAGCAATTCTACAGTGAGTCCAGCAGCTCGGCCTTGGATGATGATCTCATCGTGAAGCGTATCTGAGAAATCGTCGAGAGCGCCTAGTGCCGTAATTCCTGCAACATCAGTCAGTTGATCGATTAGGTGATTTAGAACACATGAAACGCCATAAGCTTGTCCTGCACGGAAAGCATGATCTACGCCTCCAACCTCTGGGTCTTCGGCTTTCATTCTCAACATCACTTGTTGTGAATAGGCCACAAGAGCACCATAGAGTGCTTCGATGACTTGGGCGGCTTCGAGATCTCCGAGGAGCATCTGTGTTTGAGCAAGGGCCGAACGTACAGCATCGCCGTAGATTTTGTGCGCTTCAATCGTGTTATTCGTTTCCACTTGCATGGCTCGGTCGATGAGTAACTTCCAGTCTTCCATGACTGGACGAGAGCACATCCTACCCTTGAAGGTTGGCTCGTGCCAACATTCAGTGTAACCTATTCAAGATTCAAATCTTGAAATCGGAGGATTCACCTTCAACAATTCCCGCTTGTCGAAGTGTTCCGTCTGCAGCAACGAACTCTCCGGCCTTGGTTTGCTTCTCATACAATCCGGTCGCTTCGTAGCGCTTGATGTGCGCTTCTTCGCCCAATGCACTTGTTATGGATGTCGTGATCGTTCCAAGTGTTGATATTGCTTGGTCGCGTTGCATAACACCAATGTTGTGATCGGAATAACGTGCCTCTTCAAAGATGGTCAAGAACGCATCGAGTTGTTGCGGCGGAACCATATTGAAAGCTGTACGAACCGCTGCTTCGAATTCACGTGTAGTTTCGTAAACCTTCTTCATGAAACCATACTTTCTGAAGTGGCGTACTAGGTTCTTGTAACAATCAAAGATGATCTTGATGTATTCGTTACTTGCTTCGAGTTGCATCATCGCATCGGTAAGAATACCGCGTAGTGACTGAACTTGTCGTCGACTCATTACACGTCGGTAGTACAACGCACTCGCAACCAACAATGCCATCAGAACAATGCTGAATGCCATGGCATTTTCGGGACTAAAGAAGCCCTTTGATTCGAGTTCAGTTGCAGCCTTGTAATCAACAGCGAAGGTAATGTTATTCGGAGATGCTTGGAAGTTCTGACTTCCAACATAGACAGCAATAACCTGCCATTCACCACTGCACTCAACACCATCACAAGAGCGCCCATCGAATGCCCATTCGAAACGGGCAATACCTTGCTCGTTGGTGACGGTCTTGTTTGTCACCGCTTGCATGGTTACCCAAGCACCAGTTTCGTTACGGTATTGTCGAATAAACTGAATTTCTTCGTTCTCGATTGCAATGTCAAGGCGATCTCGCAAGAGAGCAACTTCACCGACGATGAGCGTCCCTTCAGGAACACCGGCTTCGCCGCCGTAATACCAGTTGGTTTCAACTTGTAGATCGACACGGGATCGTACGAGTACTTCCATTTCTATTTCCGAACCATTCAGGACATTTTCTACGTCCTTATCGCACCCGCCGGGGACATTGACATCCGGTTCAAATGCGACCTTGAGTAATCGGAAACCTTCCTTCTTTCCGCCCGTAAGTTCAACACCACGTAGCGTTGGGTTCTGAAGCGGATCTCCGCTAAACCATTCAACAGTTCCATCGAGGTCGTTTGTTCGAATCGTTGCAATAGGACGGATATTCTCGGCTGGATCAAGGTAGATGTTGAGACATTTACCGCCAACTGCTTGTCCATTGCTCTGTGTTAACAACGCGTCGATGTGGAAGGATTCCTTCAAGTAAAGTACTGGATATGGAATTCCTTCTACACTGTAAGTGTCAACACTAGACTTGAATGGCCCAACTTCGGTAATTGCGAGTGTTGAGTTTGAGAATACATCAAACTCGGTTTGAACCGTCTTGTTATCATAACGGAATGCATCGTTGTTATCGTAGGATGAATACGAAACGGTCACCTTGGTCTTACCAGCTAAAACGTCGGAAAGTGGACATGTGATGGAGTAGTTTCCATCAGCATCCGTTACCGCTGCATTACAATTCACCGGCCCGCTTTGACCATTCACCATCTCATAACTAATACGAATGGTTCTTCCTGGAAGTACTTCGCCGAGTTCATCAGTAAGTTTACCTGTAACAACCATTGGTTTCGGTACAACAAGTCCTGTTACCGGATCTACCTCGCTTGTGTATACAACTTGGTCATCGACGGACAGTGAAGTCCGTCCAATCAAGGAGAAACCATTTGCATTGTAAGTCATGACTGTTCGGTAATGGTTGTTACCTGGAACGTTGGCGCATGGATCCCATTGACCCTGCAGACCAAGATAGCTCGCATCAAGTGGAGCGCAGCCCTCGTTTGGCAAAGATTCCTCGAATCGAAGAATAACATTCACCGGTCCAAAACCGTCGGGTAAGAACGATTCAGGATCTGCTCGCAACTTGGTTGGAGAAAGAGGACTGATATCTGCCTTGAGACAACCGACTGTTTCAAGCCGGTCCAAGTTTCCGTCTTGGTTCAAGTCACGATCTGCAAATCCATCATCGTTACCATCATAATAACAGAGATGGGAATTGTCTGGTTGTGTTGACGGTAAGGAAATGACACCAGCAGAAGGAGCGAGTGTTGCAATAACCTGACGGTGTTGGATATTGTCGAAGTCTGTGCCCTCGAAGATAACATCGACTAAACCGCCGTTTGGAGCGCTTTCTCCGTCGAGATCGCGGCCGCCTGTATCGTACTCGAGCGTCTTGTTGTCATCCTTCACCTGCGCAGTGAAATCCCACAAGTCACCTGACTGGCGCCGGTTCCCATCGGTTGAAACAACTGAAAGGTATGTGCGCGAGACAACCCATACGTCTTGGACAGCATTGCTTGGTTTGAGAAGAGGCGTTCCTTCGTAGTCGAACGTTAGCGTAAACTGCCCAAGGTCATCCTCTGCTGTGATGTTGAATGGCATCTCAAAGAATCCATTCGTATCCGTATAACTCGTTTCAGTTCGTCCATCGAATGACCATGTGTAATTGACTGGTGCTTCTCGAACAGGTTGTAATGCATTGTCAATAAGTCGTGCTTGAATCGAAGTGTTGGTGTTTCGATACAATCGAGCAATGGAAGTCAATTCAAACGATGTTGTTCCAACCACTGTGACGTTGATGTATGCACCCGTTGTTGCCAAAGCGGATGAATTTCCAGTGAAATAGTAACCTGAATTCGTGAAATCCACACGCATTCCATAGGTTCCTGATGAGTATTGGCGTTCCCAAGTGAAGTTGTAGTCGTATTCGGCTCCAACACCTCCCTTGGTTATACATTCAACTTCATCATCAATGCTCTGCATTGGAATTCTGTTGTTTTGAGCATCCATACAATCAGGTCTCTGAGTAAATTGGGTCTCTCCGCCACTGCTGAAGATTCCGTTCTTATCTTTGTCTAGTTGAACTGCGACCGGTTCAATGGTCCAAGGAACGAGTGACCGGTTGGTAACTGAACCTGTCAATTCAAGGGATGCTCCCGTATCCATCTCTGGAACGATTTCGCAGCGAACTGGGCTATCTGGATCTGATGGATCGATTTGGCCACAAGGCGGCAAGTCACCGTCTCCACCGTTGACGAGGCTGATGAACCAATGAGTAGCGTTAACATCAACGAAATCGATAATGTTCGTTGCTTCACCAGTCAGTGATGTTGGATTTCCATCCCAAAGCATGCTATATGCCTTGTATGCTGAAACCTCATTGTAGTTAATGCCGGCTGCAGTCAACGCTGGACCGTGGTAAACGTAGCGCCAATTACCAAATGTCCCATCTCCATTGTTAATGGTTGAATCAAAGAATGTAATTGGGTGGATTCCCTCAAAGGTCATCGTTCCGTCAATATTCATGCGATGCATAACACGCATTGAACGAGCATTGTCATCTTCATCACCATGCAGGTACGGGAACGGATATTCCGCTCCTGCAAGTTCAGGTTGGACTCGCCCAATGTAGCTGTAGTCGCCTTTCGGCAAACTCGTATTAACTCGGACGTATTGATCCGATAAGCCATTGGTTTGAACAACGTCGTGCATCTTTGTATTGTTGTTCCAGATGATTTCTTCGAGGCCGCCTGGTGCTTTACCTGGACCGTTATCCATTGTGGAATTGAATTGGACTTGTTTCCAAACTCCGTTCGCTCCACCGGTTTGCTCAAAGGATATGGATGTAAGCCCGAATGAGTTTGCTCTGTATCCATTTCCATCAAAGTTGGTGAAGTTCGTTGGATGCGTTAGATTACCAAACAAGCCACCATAGAACGAGAATGTTACTGGAGCATATGGAATTGGATTGGAGTAGATACCACGCTCATAATCTGCAGCGTAGTACGAATAAAATTCCAACCAAAGTTGTTGTTCGTCGCTTCGGAAATAATCCCAGTTGTTGCTACTTGGATCGATAGTCATGTTTGCTTCAACACCAACAAGGTAGTCGGATGAGGTTGCACCATTGAATGCAAACATCTCTGTAACGACTGCATAAACCTTGTACGTCGTGTTGTCACCAACGATAATGTCTTCCGGATAAAGGAATTGACCGACGGAGAATCGTCCGTCTAAGCCCGACAAAATATTGGTCGTTTCAACTGCTGTAGTACCGTTGTCTGCCCACTCGATGTGGATTTGAACGGGAAGCCCGCTTGCATTTTCACGAAGGCCAGAAATCGGATTAATCCATTCTACAAGGCCGTTGAAAATTGCTGGGCTACGTGCATCAAGCCACAAGTTGTTTGGTATATCCAATGTAATAAACGTCAACGCCTTATCGTCTTCATCAAGAACACAGTCGTTGTCATGATCCCAATCCGAGGATTCGGCTCCTTGATAACATGGATCTGCTGTGAACCCTTCTTCAAGATGGTCATAATCCAAATCGTTCCGAGTGTCGTTATCGTCATCCGTATCGTTAACGTCAGGCCCCGTTGTGAGGTCGTTTGGATTTGCAAGGGCTTCGCCATTTCCAAAGTCATCGTGATCCCAAGGATTTGTTGAGTTACGGTTGAATCGTTCAGGCCAAAGCATGATCTCGTCTTCGTCGTGCATACCGTCTTCGTCATCGTCTACGTCAATGTCGTCACGATCGCCATCGTTATCGTGGTCAAAGGCTTGTGTCAGGGAGATAGCAAGTTCCAAGGTGTTCGAAATACCGTCACCATCCCAATCATCATCAGCCCAGTTAACGATTCCATCGTTATCGTGATCCCATGTGGATTGTTCTTCACCCCAGAAACATCCGGCGATTTTTTCCTGGTCGCCGTCTAGAATACCGTTGTTATCGTCATCATGGTCTTCGCCGTCTGGAACACCGTCGTTGTCATTATCGACGTCGTAAACTCTTGGTTGCTGGAGGCCCAGTGTCATTTGACCGCGGTCCCAAACAGCTTGGTAGAAGCCGTCATCATCAGCATCTTCATCGTTTCCATCGTCGTCGTTGTCGACGCAGTTGGCCCCTGAGAAGAAATTACCATTCTCTTGCCCTGCATCGTCATCCAAGTCGTCGTTAGTGTCGACTTCGAAATAATCCCATAGACCATCGTTATCATCATCTACGTCAAACCAGTCAAAGATGGAGTCATAATCATCATCCAAATCGATTGTATTGTTGTAGAAATCACCATCTACATCTCCGTCGACATCGTTCTTGTCGAGATCGGCTCCCAATTCATCAGGGAAATCGGCTTCTGGCCCATTGTCTGAGTTCCATTGCCAAACGCCTGTTGTCAATCCAATCCATGTCACGAATGCATCACGGTTGTTTTGCATCTGAGTGTATGTTATTGCTGAATCGATGACTCCGTCGCCGCCGAAATCGTAGTGCCAACATCCGCCTTGGGCCCCTGGAGTGCATGACCAATTTCCAGATTGTCCGCCGGCAGTAGCACCTTGATCGATTGCTGCGTCTGGTCGTGTTGAATATGGAAGGCCGAATTGGGCATTGACGCCATTCAGTGGCATTTGGTAAGCAATAGCGTAAGCGTAACCGCAGACAAATCCTTGCCCAATGTTACCGACTGTGTGGCCACATACACTCATGTTGAATGTACCGCCCATCTTGACATCGTTAACATCCATAATTCCGTCGTTTCCTTCGTCTTGGTCCCACCAGTCTGGCATACCGTCTGCATCTTGATCGGTGTCAAGTCCGTTAACGAGGGAATCCCCATCACTGTCAATATCCCATTCATTACCGCCGTTGTAAGAAGACCAGCGAGCGAAAAGGAACCAGTAGAATTCAGGAACGTTTCCTGGTGTTGGAGGGTTGGTTGTACCATCGTATCCGTTGTAATCGATCATCATGTCTGAAAACGGATTGTGCCAAAAGACCATTGCCCAGTAAGAATCTATGTTATCGGTGTAATCTTGGTTGTCGCCGCTTCCATCTAGAGGTCCAAGATCTCCAACCGGGTAGGAAGGTTGTTGGAATGCATCGTTCAAGTCGGGGTCAACTGCACCACAATTGCCGTCATCGGGATCGAAGAGGTCTGAAAGACCGTCGTTGTCATCGTCCCAATCAATATCGTTCTCAAGTCCATCTCCATCGATATCGGAGTCGACCGCATTCGGCCCATCATCGCGATACAATGCGCCGTTAATGGCGTGAAGATCTCCATCGTTGTCGAGGTCACAGTCCCAATCAATGTCAAGAATATCGATGATTCCATCGTTGTCGTCATCAATATCTTCCCAGTTGAGAACTCCATCACCATCCCAGTCATTGAACTGTGAAAACGATGCGCGGCGGGTTTGGCACCGTGGATCTGGATTGATTGGATTTGGATTAGCCGAAGTTGGACAGTTCCATCCGATGACATCGGATGCCTTATCCAATGGGAAACTGTCATTTTCATTATCGATGTTATCATCATCGAGGTCGTATTCGAAATTGGTTGCATCGCCACTAACCAAAACGTTTCCTGGGTTATCTGGGCTGGTTGTACCTCCTAGTTCTGGGTCCAACCAATCGTAGATTGCGTTGTAGTTTTGATCGAATGGTCGAAGGCGGTCGTCGTCGAGGTCCTGATCATAGTCAATCTCACAGTCAAGTCCTGTTTTGCTGTCTGTATCGCCCCCGGGCGTTTGGTATGGAGTATTGTTCTCGCGGGTGTAATCTCCAAGTCCATCACCGTTGTTGTCGATGTTAACACATGTATCCGGAACTCCATCGTTATCGTCATCTGGGTCAAACATATCGAGAATTCCGTCGTTGTCGTCATCTGTATCGGCAGAGTCAGGAGTTCCATCGTTGTCATTATCAGGATCTATGAAGTTTGGAATACCGTCACCGTCAAGATCTCCATCGACAATGTCGGTGAATGAAGGCGTTCCTTGTGCACCTTCTGCGCCTGGGCCTTGTCCATCAGCGCTAACACGTGCAGCCTCCCAAGTAACGTAGTTGACGCCACCGGAGTAATCTCGATAGTCAATAAAGTCCCATACAACGGGAGCGTCGAAAAGATTGCCTGCAGCAATATTACTGGTTGTAATAGTTGCATCATAAGGGTGTGAATCATCAACGTCAGCTACGTTATCATTGTCGTCGTCTGGGTCAAAGTAATCCATCAGACCATCTGAATCGAAATCGCAAGGCCATGTGAATTGATCGATACGGCCATCGTTATCATCGTCTTCGTCGAATCGGCCTGAACCTGAACCATCGTTGTCTTCATCGGTAACACCGTCGTTGTCGTGATCGAATGGGTTTTGATCTGCAAGGTAGAATGAGCCTACAGGAGTTGGGGTTGTAATCCAAGGGTGAAGTGTTGTCTCGATAACAAATCGGTCTGTGGAAACATTTCGTGGGTCGAATCCTTGTGCTTCGAGAGCGGCATAATCGATTGGCCCTTCAAGAATTCCGTCGTTATCATCGTCCCAATCGTCGATATCAAGAATTCCGTCGTTGTCGTGATCGAATGGATCTGTTCCATAACATCCATCAAAACGCTCGATGAGATCGTAGATTCCATCGTTGTCATCATCAAGATCGTACAAATCACTGATTCCGTCGTTGTCGTGGTCGTTTCGGTTTGATTCTTCGACGAGGAAGTTATCGGATGCCATGATTGCTTCAACAGCTGCTAGATCGTTGATGATACCAGATGAGACTCCGATGTCAGCCCACATGATGTCACGGAGAGAGGGGTGAACATCGTCTGAGTGGAATACTGTGGAACCTTCATATTGGCCTTGTCCTGCTTGGTCCATCGATTGGAGAGCAGGGCTGCTTTGCATTGAACGATATTCAACATCGATCGATGTCTCTTCTTGATCCCATTCGGATGGAACCATCATTGCAAGTGTTGTGCTCATAACCATCAAGAACACAAGAAGAAGTGATTTGAAGGCATTTGGTCGTCGGTTGATTTTGTTTCGGTTTTCTAGCATTTGCTCCCCTCTAAACAGTCTGCTGACCAAGGAACTGTATATGAAAACAATGGGTGATTGAGGACCGAAAGTATCACCCAGATAAGAAGGATATCAAAAGAAAGGAGCCCCAGGGGAGCTGGCTCCCCTGAGGCTCGGCCATCCGCTCGAAAAGAGCGGAGTTACGACTTGATTCTCAATCGAACCTGACTCAGTTTTCGAGGGAATCGAGGATTCCGTCGTCGTCATCGTCGTCATCGAGTTGGTTCTCGATTCCGTCGTTGTCGGAGTCAAATTGACCTGTGAGATCGTTGCCATCGTTGATTTCGAACCAGTCGCTTAGACCGTCGTTGTCGTCATCGGTGTCACTGAGATCCCAAATTCCATCATTGTCGTGATCGTAGCGGTAGTTACCGAAGTCACCATCTGCTTCATCGACATCAAGAATGTTGTCGTTGTCGTCATCAGGATCTACCCCGTCATCCATGCCATCGTTGTCGTGGTCACGGGAGAGGTCTTCGCCGTTCTCGCCTACGTCGTTCCAGTTGTCAATGCCGTCGTTGTCGATGTCGAAATCGATAGCATCGCTGATGCCATCGTTGTCGTGATCGTAAATGTTCGTGTTTGGATCATTGTCGTTCACTTCTTCATCGTCGTCGATTCCGTCGCCATCGTCGTCGCTGTCTTCAGCGTCATCGATGCCATCGTTGTCATGGTCTTGTGGACTTGCATCAAGATCGTCAGGAATTCCGTCGTTGTCGTCATCGTTGTCGAGGTTATCTGGGATACCATCGCCATCGTTGTCGGTTTCACCGTTTTGTTCCTGGTTGTCAAGCTGTTGACCTTGTTGTTGGTCGGTTTGCTGACCTTGTTGACCTTGCTGACCGTTTTGAGTCTGGCCTTGCTGCTGTTGGTTCTGACCGTTTTGGTTGTCACCGTTTTGGTTTCCAGCTTGTTGATCGCCTTGTTGGCCACCTTGCTCTCCACCTTGTTGCTGCTGACCTTGTCCATTGTCTTGCTGCTGGCCTTGTTGACCTTGCTGGCCTTGTTGACCTTGCTGGCCTTG